>ENA-OFCE01000326-OFCE01000326.1-metagenomes-genome-assembly--contig:-NODE-326-length-32621-cov-7.151354_pt1 | contig 32621 bp, 28 predicted proteins | sample MGYA00153388_OFCE01 | MGnify analysis MGYA00153388 | reverse complement strand
AGTTAATCGGTACCCGCCACCTATAGAGGTGGGGGACATCTTATGCCTCGTTATAAATTTTCTCTTCTATTGTGCTACCACCAGTGCATCGTCAAACATAGGGGAAGGACTCGATGTAGACCTGAATCCTACTTTTCCGCCGGTAAGCTCCGTGATGCTGTTGGTCCAGTCAATTTGAAGGGTATCGTCTACATAACCTTTGATGTTATTCCCCGTTACGACAACCTTCAGCGTATGCCACTGGTTTAAAGCCACACTGCAAGGTACGCTTGCAACCGAAGTCATTGTACCTCCTACCTTTTTATAAATTTCGGCTTTGCCGTTATATATTCTGAAATGGTAAAAGTTGTTGCTGTCTGCATATCTGAATACAAGGCCCGCATTGGTACCGAGCTGCGGCACATTTACCTTCCCTGTATAAATTATGTCCGAGCAATCATTCCCTGCTATAATTATTCCTTCTGCCGTAGACGTCTTTTTCAGCACATAATTTGTAGCATCCAGCTGAGTACTCCATGTGCCGTTCACTACAGTCCAGGCATTTAAATTTCCGCTTTCGAAATTATCCACCAGTACAGGAGTGCTTTCCGTAATTTTCACACCGGTGGGAGTATATTGAATTTTACCTGTCATATCCCTGGCTACTCCATTATTATCGAAAGCTTTGACTTGTGTCACTCCCGGTACATTTACCGTTAGCTGTGTCCAGCCTGAACCATACACAGTGATTGTACCGGATTCATAAAGTACGTTTGCTCCGTCATTTTCTGCAACCACCGACATCGAAGCAGTAGGACTGTAGGAAGTAAGACCCACCATTAAGAATGACTGGCCTTCGTTACGGACCATACCAAAAGCAGTGCGGCCATCCGTACGGTTCTGGAAGGTGTATACATCCTTCTGACCTGCCCATTCAACGGTCAGATTTGAACCTTGCCAGGTAGTGGCAGGCATTGCAGCACCTTGATTATGAGGGAAAAGCAGGGTTTTAAAGCCTGGGTCTGCTGCTTGTTTCGATATAACTACTTTATTCCCCATACCAAAGGTTTCATTTTGATAGGACCCCGTTTCCGGAGAATTTCGAATCTGGAAGGTCTCAAACCTTGGCGTTGCAGTCGAATCTGCCAATGACCGGATAAGCATCCTTGGATTGCCGGGAGTCTCACCGGTCAATCCAAGAATCATGTCTGCACCGGAAGCACTCTTTGATTCAAGATTGTTCGGTACCTGCAGCAGCCAGTCATAGGAATGCGAATTTGCATCCTTCTGAATATCATCAAGGACAAGTACATAGGGATATGCTCCCCTTATCATCATTGCCGACCTGAAAGCTTTCTGTACCGGATTATACGGTGCACGGTACGTACTGTTGTTACTGCTGCTCGGCCAAAGAGACTTCGGTTCAAACTCCCAGGTATATCCCTGGTTCTCTGGATTACTGATCCTGCTTCTGAAGGTATATTTGTAATCATATGCATTTTTTGCACTGCCTACAAAAACAGTACCCAGCCCTGCATCAAGCACTCCCTCGGTTTTACCGTAGGGACCGAAGAAGCCCTGCCCTTTGCCGTCTATCAATATGGTAGAATGGTTTTGTGCCTCAAAAATATGGTACCCTCTATCGATTGCCCATTTCTGTCCCAATGCAGTTAGCGTAAAATCAGTGACGTTGCTCTGGGTATGGCTGGGTCCGAAGCTGTCAGTGTTTGTCTCAAATTGCATAACCATAGCATTCTGAGACCACTCATTGCGAGTAATGTACAGCCCTCTATTGCTGTCCATGAAGCTTTTGGGAAGATTCAGTGCAGCAGGATCATAGGGCTTTAACGTTACTATGGGAGGATTGGCATTGTTATCGACTCCATAATCATCGGCTACAGGCGCCTTTTCGGTAGTTTCTCCGTTCCCCCAGTCCAGTCCGTACAGGGCTGCCATCAGGAAATCATTCCGGTGTTTTAATCCTGTATAATCGTCTCGTATACGGTTGCGCCAGATGAAATCGATGGTAGTATCGGTAGGATTGAGCCATTTCAACAAAACATAGTTTGGAAGCAGTCCTCCCAGATCGTTCGTCGTATCACCCAGTGTAGTAAATTTGTAGCCGTACGGCTCGATGGAGTTAACATACCACTTCTTAAGATTCTGGAAATTTGTATTGTTAAAAAGGCTATCTCCGCGTTTTGCCATAGCAACCAGGGTTTGCGCACCAAAGGACATACCATAATTCAAATAATGCATATCCTCCGTTGGAGCACCTGTGTCGTAGATGCCGTATTGGAAGTAAGCATTCATCGCCTGGACGGCCTGGCTGTAAACATTCGGATCATAGCCCGTCTCCCCTTCGATGGCGAGCGCGAGCAGTGCCCATTGTGTGCCGACTGGCGTTATATTGTCCCTGTTTATCCGGGGATCCGGGTTCGTCGTGACGGGCAGTATTTTCCCTGTAGTAGTGGCGGATATGTAGTTTCTTACCTCCGTACGCTGGGCCTCTGTCATATAATTATAGATAAAATCATAGCAGTAGCCCAAGTTAAATAATTCAGAACCGATGGCTGTTTTTAGGCTTGGATTATTGATCGTACCATTTAAAATCCTCACAGTAGACACAAGGGCCTTGGACAGTTCAGCACCCTTGACTGCATTGTCATTTACCAGGGTATAAAACCCTTCATAATTCAGAACAAGTGCCAAATAGCTTGCATAACTGGTGGGAAAAGTCGCAAGTACGGCTGGATCCCCCACTACCAATGCATCATATAGGGGTTTCAGCTTTTTGGAATCCAAAACAACAAAATCAATCCATGCTCGCATGCTCTGCATGGATCTTCTGCCTATTGCAGAATTCGTCAGCCGTGTCCTTAGGGCCGGCAGTTCATCGGGAGTAACCAATATCCTCGGGTGTACATATGCCGCGACAGGTGGAGTTCCAACTACTGCGGCAGCGTATGCCGCAGTCGAGAACTTATTGGGAATAAATTGCAGAATTACACTGACTGAAAGTATAAAAGCCATCATAAGGGCTGCTTTCTTACATTTTCTTTCTAACATACCAAACCTCCTTATTTAATTCCTATTTTGCTGCCTCATTACTTTTTGGCCTTCTGCTACGTAATGCCTGTTTTTATTAAATATCTCTTTTCCAAATCTCCCACACTCCATCCTGTTATATGTTTAATGCGTAAATGCATTATAACCTGTGCTGTAAACAGTATTCAACCAATTCGTTTACCGTAGAACGTGCCAAACACATCCGGGTGTCTGCAGCTCCATAGTATATGTTTAGCGTACCGTCTGGCATTTCCACCGCACCACTTGTAAATACTACATTTGGAGTCTGGCCATAACACTCGTAATCCTTTTCAGCCGCCAGTATAAATTCTCGCGGAGCGGCAATTATCTTTGATGGATCCTCCAGGTCCAGAAGCATTACTCCAAGATAATAGTTTTCCGTAGAACAAGTATTGGAAGTCGCATGGTATATTTCCAGCCAGCCCTTTTCCGTTTTAATCGGTATGGTTCCTGCACCGTTTTTTCTTGTGTTCCAGGGAGTGTATGGTACATTGAGGGGCATTGACATCCCCCAAAATGTAAGATCCGGAGAGTAGCTAATCCATGTTTCCCCTGTACCATTGAAATTCTGAGGCCTGTCCAGACGTGCATACAATCCGTTTATTTTCTCCGGAAACAATACTGCATTCCGGTTCGATGGCTCGGAAAGATACGGAAGCGGCTCAAAATCCACAAAATCCTTCGTCGTTGCCATTCCGATACAGCACCCAAACTTGCCCAGCCAGGATGCATGGCAAACATAATAGGTTCCTTCCAACTTGGTTATGCGCATGTCAAAACGATGCGCTTTGCCATATCGCTTTTCCGGTTCGCTCAATGGATAACGGATCGGCTCACTACTTACTGTAAAGTTAACTCCGTCCTTGCTTTTGGCAACATAAAATTCCGTCTCTCTTGCACAGGTTTCCACCCTCAGTATTAACAATACTTCATCTTCAAAAAGGGTTGCTCCTGCATTCATCACTGTATAGCACCTAAATGGCATAGTCTCTGGTGTAATAATAGGATTTTTTTCATATCGGACTAAAGGAGTTTTTATGTTCATTTTTATCATCCTCTCTTAAAATTTACAACCTATCTGATGTATTCGCTAACTCATTTTACCGGCTGTGCATTTATTCAAAAGACAGCAGGATCAGCCCATTTCATGCATCATCAGGCCTTTAGCAATCGTATCTTACATATTCATAATGCCAAATTTAAAAGTACCCCACAATACAACAAACCTGTCATTATCTCTAAAATCTTGTCATAAGACTTTTTCTCAAAATCATCTCAACCTTACTGTAGCCCTTGTCAAGGGTACAACCTTATCACCTTATTCCACAGCCTGTCCCATGACCTATGGAGAGGCACTGGAAATGCTGGCTTGACAAAAGTAATGAAACTGAAACAGATAAAGGAAAAAGGAACGGCTTACCCATCAAGGGTAAGCCGTTCCTTTTTCCTTTATCTAAGGCATTCCAATTCCTGTCGGATCAACCGAACTGTTCTTCTGATACCATCATCCTCTGTGTTACAAACGCATAAACGCAGGCCCTCGGGATGTTGAAAGCCCTCTATATAGCTGTCGTTTGTGCCGCTCACAAGTACCCCACGCTTTGAAAGCCTGTTTACAAGGGTTTCGGCTGTAATACCCTTTACCTCCATATAGGCATAGATACCTGTGGAGGGGATATACCACCGTATCATATCCTGGAGTTGCTGTTTGCTTTCTTCCCGCAGCACGTCCATTTTTTCCTTATAATATTTTTTTGTTTTCTGCACATGAAACTTATACATACTGCTTTTTAGATAGATTTCCAGTGCTCCCTGTGTAAGAATGGGAGTATTTAGATCAATACTGCGCTTATAGGCTAAAAACCCAGCTTGCAATTCCACCGGCAGTATCCCCATTCCCAGACGCAGCCCAGGAAGCAATGTCTTTGAAAAACTTCGGATATAGATGATCAAGTCCTGCTCTCCCAGCCCATACATCGGGTCCACCTTTGCATCCGGTTCAAGGTCTGCCAAATAATCATCTTCTACAATATAGACACTGTATTTTTTAGCCAGCCGGATAATTTCCTTTTTCTGCGAATTATCATAGCAGAAACCCGTAGGGTTCTGGTACCTCGGCATTGTATAGAAAAACTTAATATCGCCCTGCTTGAATATTGCTTCCAACTCATTAAGGTCGATACCTTCCAATGTCCTTCTGATGCCAAGTACCGGTGTTTGGGTACACTTCATTACCTGGAGCATTACGGAGTACGTTGGCTGTTCCACAAGCACTTTTGTCCCGCCTCCTGGAAATGGCATGGCTCCGAGAATATATAATGCCTGTTGTGCCCCATTGGTGATAAATATATTTTCCGGCCTGGTAAAAACCTTAAAGTTCACCAAATGTTTGACCAAAACATTCACTAACTCAGGCATGCCCTTTGGCGAGGAATAATCGAACAGTTTTTTCTCATACAATGCGATGGCTTTCTCCATGCAATGGTAAAAATCCTTGTATGGATTAATGCTATCCGGCGGACACGCCGTTACCATATCCACCAGGCAGTTCCTGCCCTCTGCATTTGCCTCGGATTTTACTACATAATAGCCGCTTTTTGGGACAGCATAAATCAAATGCTCTGACTCAAGCAACTTATAAGCTTTCACGATGGTATCGGAATTATAGGCTAATTCCTTGGATAGCCCCTGCACCGACGGCAGCTTTTCACCAGGCTTATATTCCTTTGAATATATCCTCTGTTTGATTTCATCGGCAACAACTTTATATTTATAGATCATATGAATCCCTCTTTTATACCGGTATACATTGAAAATCCTGTGCTGGTTTCCTCAATCCGCTTCTATTAGAATTAGTATATCACAAACAAGAAGGGAGCAAAATGATCATGAAAAGTCTGCCATTTACGCAGGAAGAACTGAGAAACATTGTTTCGGAATACCCAACACCCTTTTATATTTATGACGAAAAAGCGATCCGTGAGAATGCCAAACGTTTGAACCGGGCATTTTCATGGAACCGTGGTTACCGTGAGTATTTTGCAGTAAAATCCACCCCCAACCCCTATATTCTTCAAATTTTTAAAGAAGAAGGATGCGGTGTAGACTGCGCTTCGGAAGCAGAGTTACTATTGGCTCATTCCTGTGGGTTTTCCGGTGAGGATATCATGTTCACCTCCAATGCAACGCCTGCCCATGAGTACAAAGAGGCAAAAAAGCTGGGTGCTATCATCAACCTGGACGATACCGGGCATATGGACTTTCTAAACAACTGTGCCGGAATCCCCGAGCTTATATGCTGCCGCTATAATCCAGGCACGGAAATAAAATATAAGGACAAAATCATCCTGAATTTTAAGGACAGCAAATTTGGCTCCACAAAAAATCAGCTTATGGATGGATTCCGTCATCTTTTGGAATTGGGAGTAAAACGGTTTGGAATCCATGCCCAATTTGGAGCCCATAGAAGGGAGGCTGAATATTTTGGCATGAATGCACGCATATTGTTCGAATTGGCAGTCGATTTATTTCGTGCAACAGGCATAAAAGTTGAATTTATCAACCTCGCCGGAGGATTGGGTATCCCCTACAGACCGGAGGATTCTGCTGCCGACATTGAAGCTGTAAGCCAAAGTATTAGACAAGCCTACGACGAAGTTATTGGCAGTGCAGGGCTGAACCCGATCCCCCTATTCAGTGAGCTTGGTATTTATATGACGGGACCCTACGGGTATTTTGTTTCATCGGTACTTCATGTTAAGAAGACCTATAAAGAGTTTGTCGGATTGGATGCTTCTACCAACAGCTTTATGAGTCCGGCAAAGTATACCGACTATCATCATATTTCTGTGATCGGCAAAGAAAATGACCCTCATGATCATGTCTATGATATCACGGGAGCCTTATGTGAAACCAGGGACAGATTTGCCATCGACCGTCCACTCCCGCACATAACCCCGGGAGATTTGCTCCTGTTTCACGACGCCGGTGCCTATGCTTACAGCCACAGCTACACCTTCAATGGAAAACTCCGTCCCGCGGAGCTTCTTCTTACGATCGATGGTTCTGTAAGGATCATCCGGCGTGCTGAAACACCTGCCGATTATTTCGCTACTCTGGATTTTCCCGGAAGCACGTTTACTTATTAATAAAAGCCGCACGGTGTGCGGCTTTTACCCATTTTTCAAAAATCGTCTCCTTGTCCCTGGTCTGTGCATTTACGGCAGTACATTGCCCGCCGCGCGATAGATTTCATACCATTCCTCACGCGTCAGACAGACATTATTTTATCAATCTCAAAATGACTTTTCCAGCTTTAAAAGCAACTACTATACTATAAAAGCAGTATCTTCTGTAACAACAACGCAAGCAGTTACATAATATATAAATGTACTGAACGAATATGCACAAAAGGCGATACCCGGTACTTTATCCAGAGCATCAGACCTGGTTTTCCGTAAATGCCGCTAAACACAGTTTTTTAGATTTTGTACATGGCTATTTCATGTATCCGAGACCCGATATGCTCAAATAAATAGGCTAAAAATATTTATATCGCAAAGGTTGATCTCCGGAAAATTTGCGGTTCTAAAAAATACTTTCGGCTTTTGCCGGCTGAATATGGAGGAATATATATGACACCGCCTTTAATCAGCTATTCTACTTTTCACAGGATGGGATTGACAGTCAGGAACTTAAATTCACTTTTAAGGACAACGGATGATTTTGAGCTCCATATTGTCGACAACAATTCACAGGATGACACATGGGAGTATATCCAAAGCCTGACGGACAGTCGCATCAAGTCGAAAACCAGGTTTCCCGTAAACGTCGGACCCATTTATCCAATTAATTATAACCTGGCACGTAGAAGACCTGATCAATATTTTATTGTACTTGAAAGCGATGTATATTTTTATGTTCCCGATTGGATAACCCGCTTTATGAAAGTCTTTCAGACATTTCCGGAGGTCGGTCTCCTTGGAATACCCAGAGCTTATCCGCTTCCTGCATTTCAACCGGCTGTAGTTCCCAAAGAGAAAAACGGCGTAAGTTATCTGCAGTTAAAGGATAGTGAGGTCGGCACAATAATTGATTTCATCCCCGGCCACTGCCAGTGCCTGAGGCCGGAGCTGATCAGTATTATCGGATACTGGTGCGAAGAAAACGGTTATGGTGATGCTGAACTGTCGGTCAGGGTGCATAAATATACTCCCTTTAAAGCAGGGTTTACTACCGACATTCCAATCGATATGACGCAAACCATACCTTGTTACGCATGTGAAGGCAGCAAGTGGTGCAAGCTTGACAAGATTAACAATACCTGCTTTAACATTAGGAATAGAATGCACAAAAACTTATCCTTTGCTGAGACTTACAGATGGAAATACTTCGAGTACTTCAACGAGCTAAACCAGGGCAAGAGAACAGTTTACTGCGCATCCATCCATGATCCGGCATCCTATAAAACCCATTTTTACCATATGGATTGGGCACTGGAGAACTTCAGCTTTTATGCAACAAACTCCAATTAAGGTATAAAAAGTAATGATTCAAAATAAACGGAGAAGGTAATGTTATGCAGTGCCTAAGTATGAACTATGACGCGAGTAAACGGCAGCATACTTTACATAATCTTCTTCATTTGTAACATCCGTACTGGAATTTGCATAGTATAAAACATCATAAGGTAGCCAACTAAGGATAGTGTACTGGTATGAATAAATAACATGACAATCATAAAACCATGCAAACCATACCGAAACTTAGAATGGAGGAATAAGCCTTGGAAATTGGTAGTATAACTCAAAAAAAGCTGACGATTCTTGATGACTATTTTCCAAATCTGAAGACAGGTTTCAGAATATCCGAATTCAATCATTATTTGGGGAAGTATCCCAACTGTGAGGTATACTCTACCAGGTATGACATGCATTATCCTGAGTATGCAGTCGCTTATCCGCAATTCAAGGATAGGGTAAAGCCGTTTACACTGTTTGACTGGACAGGCAAATCTGCTGCTTTATACTATACTGTTTTTTTAAGTAACGCATACAGCTTTTACTTCATTTATGAGCTGACAAATACGCCGTTTATATTCGAACTGTATCCCGGCGGGGGATACTGGCTAAACGATCCTGAGATTGATGCAAGGCTGATAAAGGTCCTTCAATCCCCTCTTCTGAAAAAAGTCATCGTTACTCAGAAGATGACATACGATTATATTACCAGCCGTGGTTTTGTTACTCCGGACAAAATTGCGTATATTTATGGAATGGTGACACATCCACAGTATTTCCGTACTACAGTATCCAAAAAATTTTACAGGAAAGATAAAGAAACCTTTGATATATGTTTTGTTGCCCATAAATATATGCCTCTAGGGCTTGACAAAGGTTATCACATTTTTGTCGATGTGTGCAAAAAGCTTGCGACAGTTGCAAAGGATATCAAGTTCCATGTTGTGGGCAACTTTGACAGGAACGAGATCAATGTCAGTGATATAGACAGCAGGATTGTATTTTATGGACTCAAAGACCACAGTTTCTTCCCTGAATTCTATTCGGGAATGGACATTATCGTTTCGCCAAATGCCCCTTTCATACTGATACCGGGTAAAAACTACGACGGCTTTCCTACAGGTTGCTGCATAGATGCAGCATTACACAATGTTGGCGTTTTCTGCACCGACATGCTTAACCAGAATGCTCATTTTGAACACAGAAAGAATATTTTCATCATTCCGCTCAGTGCAAATGACATTGCTGACAGTATAATTGAATATTATCGTGACCCCGAGAAATTATACACGATGTCTGCGTGCGGACAGGCAAAATTCAGAGAGGTTTTCGATTTTGAAAAACAAATGAGAGAAAGATCTTCCGTTCTGGAACAATACATGTAACAATAACAGTTTATAAGATGCATCAATAGGTATTCAGGTATTTGACCTTGCTTTCTGCCTCCGTACCATCTAGTTTCATTTTATTTAATACGGAGTGGTAGCTCCATTCGAACTTTTCCGGCAATGTATATATTTCTCAAATAATTTAGGCGTTGCCAAGGTATTGGCAACGCCTTTTCAGCTTATTTTTATCCCGCTATACAAATCCGGATGGAACTTAGCTGATTCGTGCCTCGTAAAGCCCCAGAACCGTTGGCTGTACGCTGTCCAAATCAGCAGTTACCCATCCGATTGTATATAGTATCGAGAAGTACATTTTTACATCTGCAAAATTATTCCGTACCAGCCTTTAATGCCTCGCTCATTGGAATCTTGCCAATTTTTTTCTTGTTTACCGACTTGGATGCTTCATAAGTCAACATGACTATTATAAACCCAAACAGCATGAACAGCGGGTTGAGTCTGGCTGGAATAGACATCTGCAAGCTTGTTGAAAGGGTATTCATTAAGGCAGTAACCGATGCCAGCAGGATCGGTATACCCAGGATGTACCCCAGAATAACAAGGAAACGGTTGCTGTCGAGCAGCAGGGAATTAACTTCTTTCTTCTTGTAACCGAAGATTTTGAAGAGGGAGATGTTGTTCCTGTTTTCCTCGATCACCAGCGACGTGACTATATATATAATAATAATGCCCAGAACAAATGCGGTAATCGTCAGAGTATACACCAATAGGCCGGTCTGGCTGATCATATTCTTAATTCCCTCGACGATTGCATCGATTGATTTGGTGCTTCTGATGGTTCCCTTGGGGAAAGCAATTTGCTCATCCGACCAAATTCCAATATACGTATCTGCCGGGACCCCCAGCATCGCATTCAAATCCTCCATCGGCATGAACAGGAATTCTCCGGCATAGGAGCTGGCGACCACATCAACCTTCAAAGTATATTCCTTCATGGTGTCATCACTCACAACATGCAATTCATCGCCTTTTTTGATCCCAAACTTCTCGGCGAGCATTTTGGTCGCTATAACCCTGTCAGGCAAAAGTTTTTCGCCCTGCAAACCTTTCAGTTTCAGTCGGGTCGAATTCGGCAATGCGCCAACGATAGCGAAGCTGTTGTTCCTGTCTTCTTTCATCGTCACATAGATTGCATTGAATTGCTCTGTTCCTTCAATCGGTTCTCCTCTTTTCAACTCATTATATACATATTCATGCTTAAAATCATACAGGGATTGTATACCCTCTTTCAGCATGAAGTCCAGCGAGCTTTGCAGCGTCAATCCATAAAGGAGGAGCACCGTCGCAATTATGACCCCAAACAACAGAAAACCTGTTCTGGAAAAACTTCTGACCTGTTCTCTGATTTGGAATTTGGTCTTAAACTTGAATCGATCGAGATTCAGGGACTTCTCGATGAAATTGGACTTTTCGGAAAGCTTGGCACCTTTCATCAATTCCGCAGGTGTACGTCCGAGCATCTTCGAGATTATAATGTATGCCGGAGGGCAAACAACAAGAATCGGAATGACAATGCCGAGTACCAATGCAAACCAATTAAAGTCAATCGTTTGCAAGGGCATAGGAAATGCCATGAGCATAAACTTCAGCATGAATTTCCGCAAAAATATGCCTAGCAGCACTCCGATAACTGCGCCATAGCCTGTAATAATCAACGGAAACATCATGTAGTGTGAAACCAGTTCTTTTTTTCTATAGCCCAATGCATACAAAGTACCGATGACAGCCGATTCTCTCTGAATCATCCTCTTAAGCAGCATGCTGAGAAGAATGCTTGTAAGTAGGATGATTGCTCCGGGGGACACCTTGCTCATTATGCCAAGCACATTGACCTCCATCTTGACAAGCGATACCTGGCTTTTATGCTCCATACTCTGCCAATTTACGACCTGTATGCCGTGCGTCAGGAGATAACTTTTAAGTTCGGTTTCCTGTTTGTGAATATTGTCTCTGTTGTTAAATCTGACCACATAAAAATCGGATTTACCAGGTATGTCATGCATGTTGCTCTTGTTTATCACCGCAACACCGAAGGTTTTGGCATTGTTGATCATCTCTTCTTTAGACCGGATAACATAGATGTAATTCGGAAGCGCCATAATGCCTACAACTTTGTACTCCTTGCCGGATATGCTCATGGTGCTGCCTATATTTATCTTATTTGCGCCTGCAAATGTCTTGTCAATGAGAATAGAGTTGTCATCAAGGTCCTGGCCTTGCAGGATTGCGTGCTTGTTCAGCACTTCATTCCCCGAGAATATTCTCAAGGTCTGACCGGGTTTTGTCTCATAATCGACTACGCTGCTTTGCTCAAACCTGGCGTCGAATCTGCTTTCAAACTCCCTCAAATCCACTTCGGAGTCAAGATAGAATTCAGCATCCGCAAGCATATTGTCATTGGTGAACGAATCATAAATGGTTTGCAGGTTGCTCGCAACCATTATCATGGTGACAAAAAGCATGCTGCAAAGAAGCACAAGGTAGAGAGCTCCTACATAAATGCCCTTGCGCTCCGACATCGTACGAGAGACTTTTTTGAATAAAGTCATTACCAATCAATCCTTTCCGCAGAAATTGGCTCTGCATTGTCGAAAACCTCGATGATCTCACCGCTTCTGATCTTGAATGTGCGGTTGGCCATTTTAGAAATGGCGGCGTTATGAGTGATCATCAGGATTGTCGTACCAAACTCCTTATTGATGTCCTGCAGCAGCTTCAATACACCCTTTGAGGTTTCAAAGTCAAGGGCCCCCGTCGGTTCGTCGCAAAGCAGCAGCTTCGGGTTCTTCACGATTGCCCTGGCGATGGCCACTCTTTGCTGTTCTCCCCCCGAAAGCTCCCTTGGAAAGCGCTTGCTTAATTCAGACATATAGACTGCGGAAAGAACTCTGTCAATATCAATGGGAGACTTGCTTATATTGGATACCACTTCAATATTCTCCCTGACGGTGAGATTCGGCACCAGGTTATAATACTGAAATACGAAACCGATGGATTCGCGTCGATACTCTGTCAATTCGTCGTCGGTCAAACCTGTGATTTCGCGGCCGTCCACCAGGACCTTGCCGCTGTCAGCCCTGTCAACTCCGCCGATAATGTTCATCATGGTGGATTTTCCGGAGCCGGATGGGCCTAGAATAACGCCGATAGAGCCCTTTTCCATTTGCATGCTGATACCCTTCAGGACTACCTGTGTATTTTTTTCAGTTTTGTAGCTTTTGTTCAGTAATGATACCTCAATAAACAAATTAACACCCCATTCCTGTTTTCATGATCATAATCATTTTTTTAATGGTTGATTCAATTTCTTCGTACTTCGCCTCGCTCAATTCGAAGTCATCTTTCTTCATTTCGCCGAATACATATTCGTCAATCTGGCTAGTCACCCCCTTGTAGAAGAGTAGGAGCATCTCATCCTCCAGGTCGGTTCTAATGGTCCCTTTTTTCTTTCCAACGGCGATGAGTTGAAGGATGTATTTATCTCCGATTTTCCAAAGCTCTTCATTGACGGTTTTGGTAAGTTCGCCAAATTTCCCGGTATAGATATCTTGATAAAACAGCAGCATTGTCCTCTCATGTTTTACCAATTCGAAACGCTCTCGCCCATCTTTCAGCAGATAGTCAAAAACATCCATCTCTTTCAACGGCGTATATTTGTCAATTCCTTTCATGAAGTACTCCATCGACCATGTGACCGAGTACAGAAAAAGTTCCTTTTTATCTTCAAAATATTGATAAATACTCCCCTTGGCAACACCGGCATTATCGGCAATAGTCTCTATCTTGGCTTTTTCGAATCCGTTTGCATGAAATTCGCTGATAGCCGCTCGAACAACTTTCTCTTGCTTGTCTTCATCGAGCCTTAAGAATGTCTTTTTGGGCACTATATAGCACACTCCTTATAATAAAAGTGACTCACAAGTCATATTTTATGACTTGTGAGTCACAATGTCAAGGGGTATTTAGTTTATTTTTTGCATGACATTGATAAAGACAGATTTCTTGCCTGTTTGCATCTCTCAGCGTAACATGATAGATTCCACTCTTACTTTTTTCTCTCACTATTCTCGTAATTTTACTCACTCTCAGTTATTTTTGACTTGTTATACCACAGAAACGCAAGAACCATCCCCCCGTTCTGCGAAATTTTGTTGTTTTTGCAAAAAACAAAGGACTGCCACGGTCTGGCAGTCCTTTGTTTTGAAAAATGTTACTTATGAAAACATATATTTTCTATGGCGCGTATATTCCCACATCAGATGCTGTTAGAGGATTTATAGTTACTGTGGCAGTAGAATATTCATCCGCTCCTACATCCTTTGTGGAATCTCTTGTCTGTCCATCCATATCAGTCGTCACCTGACTAAATGTGCCCACGGCTGTATCCCTTGCAGGGCTTCCGCTCTGTATTCTAAATATTTCCCCTGCTGCAGAGAATAGCGGGTCGGCAATCTTTAGCTGGCTTGAGCTTAGTGATATCCCTACTACGGCAGATCCGGCTGCATGTCCGATATTCCCTTGCCATGTTGTATTTGAAGACTTAACATTATTAATGAGCTTTCCTACTGAGCTTTTTATAATATTATTGGCAACTGTACAATCAACTGGGGAATATGTATATTTAGGACCTAATGCTATTCCGGTATTACAATCTACGATGGTGTTAAAACTTGCTTCTGCCCGATATACTCTCCAATGGTCGGTTAATTGGCCGGTTCCATCTACGTCTCCGCCATCCAGAATGATCGCTGTACCGGTAAGTCCCTTAAAAAAGTTATTATAGATCTTATGGTCGGAATCATATATCCTGATACCGTCCATATTGGCTTTGACCCCATCTCCCAGGAAGAAATTCCCGTATATGCTGTCACGGTCACCGTGCCTTGCAGTTACCGACCCCTGGCATTGTCTAAAAGTGTTATATCTAACGGTAAGATCGCTTGCTTTTAATGAAATGATCTCAGGTTCTCCTTCACAGTTCTCAAAAAGGTTATATTCAATTGTTGTATTCCCACTTTTTAGCGAATACCCGCTCAGGCCTGCCTGAATGGTTTCTTTTCCATTACTGATATAAGGGGTATTATTTTTGAAATAGTTGTGATCGATAATATCATATTGGCTCATTTGATCTCCGCTGCCATGTATCGCCAGCATTTGGCCTGCCTCGCCCTTATTCTCAAAGGTACACCTGTCGACACGGTTGTGATTGCTGTTTGCTCCGGTAATCTTCATAAATACATTGCTGACTCCTGAGGTTTCAGCCAGGTCAAAATGACACCTCGTCACCCGTACACGGGTACAGCCGTTTAATTGAATACCGATGTCCACACTGCTGGCAATTTTCAAGCCCCTTATAATAATATAGGAGCAATTTAACAGGTCCAGCTTTGCGGAACCTGTCAGCACAGCTTTGTCCGTATTCTTCGCCTGAATGGTTATATAGGCGCTGGATGTACCATTTTTGCCGTTTATCTGATCTATTGTCCCATTGTATGTGCCATCAGCTAATTCAATGATATCACCGGGGTTTGCATTTGCAATGGCTGAATTAAGCTGTGCTACCGTTGACACCGAAATGGTTGCTGCTTGGGCAGTTAAACCCGTAAAAAAAGTGGCAAGAATTGTTAAGATTACCGTTAATGCAAGAGTTCTGGATACTTTCAACTGATTCTTCATACTTTACCTCCTAGAAATAAATTTTGTTAAGGGTCTACCAAAACTAACTATTGCTTTTTCCATATCACCTCCCTCTGTAACCATTAAATTCCTCTGTCTCCTGTATTCTTAAATCTTCAGTTAGGAAATCAATCAATAGGGTCAGGTTTGTTCAAACCCACATCTTTCCCTGTAAGAGGCCTCGCACCCACTGCACCAGTTTTCTCCGGTAAAGTATCGACGATCCGAACCTCACTTTCATCCCTTTGAATGTTGCATGCTACAGCAGTACCCTTAGGATAAACAACATTTCCTTTAAAGATTGTAGTCTGAGATTCGGTATAGTCATATATCAAATACCCTTTACTCCCCACAATAATGTTATTGGCAACGATGCAATCTTCTGGATCATATATGTACCTTTTCCCTATCTCTATATTTTCATCACAGTCGATCATGGTATTAGCAGAAACTTCTATACGCCTTGGTGTCCAAGCTGCAGTAAGCTTCCCCGTGGTATGCGCGTTTCCCTTATCAATCTGCACTACTGTCGAAGTTAAGCCTTGCATGTAATTGTTGAATATTTTGTGGTCATTACCGTATACCCTCACTCCTCCTTCATCAGGTTTTCCATCATCTGCAATAAAGAAGTTTTCATAGACTTTGTTCCTATCGCCGTGCCTTAAAACCACTTGTCCCTGGGAATTCCTGAAGGTGTTATATCTAACCTCCGTATCACAAGCCTTGATTGATATTATTTCAGGCTCTCCACTGCAGTCTTCGAACAGATTATGCTGTATGACGGAAAAAGAACTGGAGTTCTGTAATCCACTCAGGCCAATCCTGATAGTTTCTTTGCCATTCTCTATTCTCGGAGTGTTATCCATGAAATGATTATATTCTACAATATCATATTGACTCACCTGAGAAGCACCGCCTGTAATATCCAACACAAGTCCGCTCCTATGTTTTCCATCAAATACATTACGGTCTATTCGATGATGATGACTCTCCTCACCACTTATCAAAATAAAGGTTGTACGGTCAGCAGTTTCATTGATTTTGAAATAACACCGGGTGATACGCATATGATTGCAGCTTTCGAACCATAGAACCCTTGTGAGGTTTTCGGAGTACTCCCTTCCGGATGCAGTAATTTTAAGTCCTTCCAGTGTAATATTCGAGCATTTGTTGAAATAGAAACCTGTATTGCCACCTATCTCTGCCCTTCCTTCATTTTCAGCACTTATGGTTATAGGTGCATTTGGCATACCGCTCTTTTCATGTACAGGAATTATATCACTTATATATGTACCATCTTTCAGTATAATTTGATCTCCGGGTTCAGCTTCAGACAGTGCCTGATTCAGTTCAAAAGTATTAGTGACAAAAATGGTATTCGCCACCACGCGCTGTCTGTCATCTCTATTGCAATCCGACTTATTATTCATAACATCTCATCTCCCTGTTTTCTGTTTCAAATCTTTTACCAATACAACTTCCAGTCTTTCAAAATCCTTACAATAGCCTCAAGGTAGTAATAGTACGAGCCGGACAGCGGAAAAAGCTGCTTATATATCGGTGCCTCGGGTGACACATATCATCCTTAGCTTTATCCACAATCTGGCCCTTATTAAAGAAGATGCGAATATTACTACTCTTATCACTGGCCATAAATTTCACGATATAATATGCCCCGCTCGGTATAATCTATCTTTTAACAAGGCGATTAGCAATATCGGTTAGCTTCATTGTAGATAATTTACTTATTGGATTCAATCATCCGTTTTTATCTTGATTGATGTATTTTACTAATTCTTGTATTATGAGTAATAAAATCAACAATTTCCTTTGGATTTTCAAGGCTATGGGGATGGTGTCCTACTCCCGGCTTTAATATAAGCTTTATTTCCCTCTCATTTTTTTAACCTTTCTACCAGTATTCCGCTATTTTCAACAAAGGGAACTACCTCATCAGCATCTCCGGCCACTACAATAACAGGGATTCCTGCTTTTATCACGTCGTCCAGCCTATTTACAGGCATACATTTTCATCCCATTATAAAAGGCAGCAAGCATTTCTGCTCACTGCCTTTACTAACGAAACATCAGGCAAATATAGAAAACAAAATTCTACGCCTCCACCTTGCAAAGGAAGTCATATACAGGTTTCAACATCTTAAAGCTTTTTTCAACCGATCCGGCAATTCCTTTGAAAATGCAAGGTTGAAATCACTCTGGGCACATTCAAAATAATTGTTTTTTCCGTCCAGCCACAATTTAAGGTTTTCCGGTTGATCCGGAAATTTGCTTCTTTTGTCTATGATTCCGGTTTTATCCTCTTCATCAATGAATGTTTTTTCTCGGTTGTTCCCTCTCAACATAATGTGGTACATCTGCTTTTCGCTCTTTACACGGGCATACCTTGACATGCATTAAAGACGCAAGAACTGTCCCCACGTCTTTTATATACTTCGCTTATTTTTCGATAAAAGTGCTCATTTTCAGGGAAAGCTCATTTTCATTTATTATCATTTTTTATCACACAAAGATAGTCTGTTTAAAAAGGTACAGACTATCTTTGTGTGTGACATAATATTTTAAACTCCGATCTTTTTATGCTCACCAACAAGCTTCTTAAATTCCTCCGCAACAAATTGCACCTGCGTACCGACAATTACCTGAACGCTTGTTTTGCTGGGGCGGATAACACCCGAAACACCGGCTGATTTGATTACTTTTTCATCAACCTGTGTATAATCTTTAATTTCAATCCTCAGACGTGTAATACAATTGTCAATAGAGGTAACATTATTTTTTCCGCCAAGTCCCTTCAATATGGTTCCTGCTACTTCCGCATAGTTTTTATTTGTAAGCACAGCCTTTTTCTCCTCTTCAGTTACATCGTCATCCTCGCGTCCGGGAGTCTTCAAGTTCAACTTTACAATGACCAAACGGAATATCGCATAGTAAACGCCCCCGTAGATAACTCCAATAGGAAGCAACAGTAATGGGTTCTGGGCCATAGGTGCCTTAAAACTCAGTATAAAATCGACAAGACCTGCACTGAAATTAAATCCTGCTCTTGCAGGAATCATTGCTACAATGAAAGCAGAGATACCTGTTAACACGGCATGTATAACGTAAAGTATAGGAGCGAGGAACATGAATGCAAATTCAAGCGGTTCGGTTACACCTGTGAAGAAGGAACAGAGAGCAGCCGTGGCAAGAAGTCCTGCCGCCACCTTTCTCTTGTTATCCTTAGCTGTGTGATACATTGCAAGCGCTGCACCAGGTAAACCAAACATCATCACAGGGAAAAATCCTGACATGTACATTCCGGTCTGCCCTAAAGTACCCTTACCTGACCAGAAATTACTCAAATCATTGATACCTGCAACATCAAACCAGAAAACTGAATTGAGTGCATGATGCAAGCCGGTAGGTATCAACAGACGGTTTAAGAATGCATAAATACCGGCTCCTAAAGCACCTGCTCCTACGATGCCTTTGCCGAAAGTGACAAGGGCTGTGTATATCAATGGCCAAACGACAAATAATACAAGGGCAGCGACGATGGTTACAAGACCTGTAACTATTGCAACGCAGCGTTTGCCACTGAAAAACGCCAAAGCATCCGGCAGTTTTGTATTTTTAAATTTGTTGTAGCAGTATGCGCCAATCAAACCACAGAGAATACCAATAAACTGGTTTCCGATTTTACCGAAAGCCGGGTTGACATCTTCCACCTTAACACCGGTGAACATTGCTACTGCATTTTTAGAAAGCAGTGTCTGAATCATCAACCAAGATACAAGTCCGGCCAGTGCGGCAGTACCCTCCTGATCATCCGACATTCCAATAGAAACACCTATCGCAAACAAAAGAGCCATGTTGTCAATCAGTGCTGAGCCTGCTTTTATCAGGAAGGCTGCAATTACACTGTTTGAACCCCACCCCGTGGGGTCGATCCAGTAGCCGATGCCCATCAATATACCAGCAATCGGTAGGCATGCAACCGGGAGCATGAGTGATTTTCCGAGTTTTTGTAACCATTTCATCATATGGTACGTCCTCCTAAAATTTTATTATATAATAACAGTAAATACACCTTTACTGTATTACTCACACCTATATACAATCGGATTGGCAACTGCTGATTTGAGCATGGTACATCCAGCGGTTCTGGGGCTTTACGAGGCTCGAATCGGCTAAGGGTCGGCTGAAATATTACTTCCGATACTTTTTTGGGGTACGGGGCTCTGCCGTAGTAGCCTGAAAAAGTTTTAGCGGAAGTTATATTTTAGCGATCCCTAAGTTCCATCTGAATTTACATATGAATATCTATGGTGTTATTTTTGAAAATGTATGTTATGATTACGATCTATATAATATTATTAACTGTTCAAGTTCTTTGATCGGACCTGCTTGTGTGCCTTCTATTTTGAAATAGCTTTCGGAATTGCATATGACAATCGGTATTACAGTATCATACCCTGCTGATTTGATCTGTGCCTCATCAAATTCTATAAGGGTGTCACCTTTCTTTACTTTATCCCCGCTTTTAACATAAGCTTTAAAAAATTGACCTTTTAATTTGACAGTGTCAATTCCGATATGGATCAGCAACTCAGTACCTTCATCGGAAACAATACTAACAGCGTGCCCTGTTTCAAACATAACCTGCACAGTACCATTTACAGGAGCCACCACACGGTTTGCCTGCGGAATAACGGCAACACTTTTACCCAAAATCTCATCGGCAAAAGTAGGGTCACTTACATCACCGATGGGTATGATCTTTCCATTTACAGGCGAGCAAATTACAATTCCCGGATTTACTTGTGATTGAAACATCTTTTTTAATTTATCCAACATAATTCTAACCTCTTAAAATTTCAAATTAGCTGCCATCATTACAGCTTTTTATAACAACGGAAGAAATTGCGGAGCAATTTCAACACACCGTTTCAACGAGGCGGGAGATATGCTCGCCGCCTATAAAGTTAATCGGTACCCGCCACCTATAGAGGCGGGTGACATCTTATGCCTCGTTATATCCTTAATTTTTACCTCTTTCAAATTGCTCGTACTGGCATACTGCTACTGATAAAAATGCTTTTGAACTCTCGCTCAGATTTATTCCAACTTCAGTTTTAATCAGTTTTTCAATCATAAGGGTTGTCTCATAATATTTATACATATTCAGCTTTACCTGCTGTGTAACAGGCATATTCAATGACTTCTCATGAAATTCGGAAACAAGCAAACGGTTCAAGGTAACAAGAAAACCCTGGGATGACACGGATTCAGCCCTTACTTCAAATCCATGCCTCTTACCGACCAGATCCAATATCTGCTTATAAAGCCGAACGTCACGCATGGCATTATTGACGTGCCTTCCTCGCTTTGCCGAGTAAAGGTGCAGTGCAATAAAACCTTTTTCATCCTCATTAATTTCTACATTTAATTGTTTGCTTATCATTTCCCCCGCTTTATCAGCAATCGCGTATTCTTTATTGCAAAGTATCCGTATTTCCGTGATAAAAGGATTTTCTATCGGTATCCCTAGACGTAAACGTTCGATTACAAATGCAATATGGTCAAATAACGCTTCATATAGATTTTCACTCGTAATTTGAAGTTCTTCCCTTGCAAGCTGTTGTATTTCATAAGTAACCGTTCTAACCTTTTCAATATCATAAGACAATTTTAAGATTTGCGAAGCATTCATTCTGTCATCTTTGATGTAATATATCTTTATGTCATCCTCAACCTTATCAATGCAGCATCCGGCTTTATATTTAAAACCTATTCCTTTGCTTATAAGAACAACCTGCTTCCCGTCTTCCTCCTCTGCCTGAATTGCATTGTTATTAAGAACCTTGATTACAGAGAAACTCATAGGTAACCCTCCAGCATCAATTCTTTCATATATTGCTGTTTAACCAGCCCTATGTCGGTTTCACAAATTTTACGCCGTATCGGCAGTATCTCGGATGCGGCTACCGATAACTCACGTATTCCCATGGCCAAAAAAAGACCTGTCAAGCTTTGGTCGGAGCTCAATTCACCACAAATACCTGTCCATATGCCATTTCTAGCAGCATTTTTTGCAACCATAGCCATCAATCTTAAAACACTCAGATGCCTTGGATCATAAAGGCCTGCTATCGCACTGTTCATACGGTCAACGGCTAAGGTGTACTGGGTTAAATCATTCGTACCAATACTGAAGAAGTCTACCTCCTTCGCTAAAAGATCACTGATCATGGCAGCTGCAGGAGTCTCTATCATAATTCCAAACTCTATGTCATCCGCAAAGCGGAGACCTTCCGCATTCAACTGCAGTTTTACCTGATTTAGAATCTCCTTTACAGTACATACTTCATCCAGCGTGGTAATCATCGGAACCATGATTGCCAGTTTACCATAGATGGATGCCCGCAGAAGCGCCCTGAGCTGGCTAATGAAAATATCTCTTTTATCCAGGCAAAGCCTTACACCGCGGCAGCCCAATGCAGGATTTTCCTCATGAGGCAGCTGAAGGTAAGGGAGATGTTTGTCTGCTCCAATGTCAATGGTTCTCACCACTACCCGCTTGCCCTGCATAATTTTCAACACATCGCTATATGCTTTATATTGCTGCTCTTCGGTTGGTAACCCGCTATTTTCCATAAATAAGAACTCGCTGCGGTAAAGGCCAATACCTTCTGCTCCATTTTCCAGGGCGGTCACAGCCTCATCAGGCCTGCTTATATTCGCATACAATTCAATTTCCGTTCCGTCGAGTGATATACTTTTTCTTCCCAGCAATTTCTGCAGCTCATTTTTTTCCTGTAAATATGCATTTATGCGTTCATTATATATTTTTATGGTTTCCTCATCCGGATCGGTGATCACAGACCCGCTGAAGCCATCCACGATAACGTAACAACCATCTTCCAGCTCATCAAATGCGCGACCCAGTCCCAGCACAGCCGGAATTCCGAGAGTATGTGCGAGTATTGCCGTATGTGATGTACTTGAACCCTCTTGCGTAATAATTGCAAGTACCAGGTTCCTGTTAAGCTGTACGGTTTCACTGGGCATTAAATCTGCGGCAGCAAGTACTGCGGGCTCTTTGAGCATTTCAGGATTGCTATCCTTAACCTTCAGCATTTCATGAATAATAACCCGGGATATATCAATAACATCCGCCCCCCGTTGTCTCATATATTCGTCATCTATATCAAGGAGCTTCTTTGAAAAAATTCTACCGGCTTCCTGTACCGCATATTCAGCATTTACTCTTTGATCTTCAATTATTGATTTTATACAATCCGTATAATCCTGGTCCTCCATCATCATTGCATGGACTTCGAAAATCTCAGCTTTTTCTGCGCCCAATCCTTTTACACTTTTCTCATATAATTCCAGAGTTTTTTTTATTGCTGCCTTTTGTGCTGCTTCAAACCTTTTCAGTTCAGATGCCATATCGGCTATCGGCTTTTTCTGTATATCCATACTTTTTTTACAGAGCTTTAAACTGCCAACAGCTATCGCATTACTCACCCCAACGCCCTTAAAAACCTTCATTGTGCTACTCCTTCCTTTGATTTCAAAGTATGTTTGTGCAAAAGTCCTTAATTGCTATAATCGCTGTATCCTCATCATCCCCATCGATAATTACGGTTATTTCGTCGTTGCATTTTACAGCCAGTCCCATTAAATCAAACAGGCGCTTACAATTTGCTTTTTTACCCTTACATTCCATTTGAATTTCACTTTTAAAGGTGGAGGCTAGCTTCATAAGCTGACCTGCAGGTCTGGCGTGAATACCTATTTGATCTCGGATGACATAACTAAAACTTTTCATGAATGAGTTCTCCTTAAACCGATATTTTTTATTTGTACAGCATGATTAAAAAAGTACAAAACTGCACTGCATCAGACTAAACATCTTTGCTACTTTTTACAATATATTCCACAAATGTATTATTTTCACATTAAGGCCGATAAATTTCTCTGTCAAAGTAACGCACTAATCCTCGCACGACTTCGATATAATATTTTTCTATATAACTTTGGCTAAAACCCTGTATCATGAGTATATGAAGTTAGTTAAAATGGACTTGACATAAACCCTTAATTAATATCCTTTTATTTATCTAAGGACGCAAAAAAAGGCATCAACTTCCAAACGTGAACTATCCAACATTCAGAAAGCTTATGCCTGACCGAATCAGTAACATCTTCTCTTGAAAGAAATATTTAATTCCAAATTTTTATATGTTTATTATAACAATGGAATCAGTAATATGTCAATAAGTTTTTATGTGTTTTTTACATTTTTTTTTATTGCCGATAGCAATTTCTTGTTTAATTTCACCAAATTTTTAATACGATCCATCAAATACTATAGGATGGGCAGTTGAAAGAATTATGCATACCTTACAAGTACATTGCCTTTTATGAGTTCGACTGCCTTATTGATTCTTAAATTGTTTATATAGTCAATCGCTTACATACCTGTAATTTGTTTAAAAAGTCTGCAAAAACGGCCCTTGCTAATTCCAGTAATATTGGAGAGTTTATCAAGGTCTATCTTCTCTATTATGTGGAGCGCAAGGAGTGTAAAGAGTGTCCCCTAAAAGAAAACAACCAGTGTCAAAAAAATTCAAGGGGAAGGTTTCATCAGGCCTCAGAAAATACAGCGTTCCAGCCAGAGGAAGCGGGAGTTACTTCGAAATCTATAAACAAAGAATAGCTGTAGGGCGTGTTAACGCTTATCGCAAGAAGTACTTTCAGCTAAAGAATATCCGTCATTGGGGAAGTCTAACCAAAGTCGACATTGAGTTTTCCATTTTATCATATACCCTTTGCAAATTGGCCGTAGACCAATTAACAAATCTAAATGTATTGCTTCTTGAATTTTCTAGATATGAAATTCTAAAGAACTAATCTTTAGCTATTTGACAACATTATGAAATTGACTCACGTAATTTTTTCCTTCTAAGAAAGCGGCCCTGATTGGGCCGCCTTCCAATCTTTCATCCTTTATTTAGCTCCCCGGTAGGAAGACAACATCTTCCCCATTATAGGATTTCTACATACCCTTCTGTTCCATGCACGCGAATTCGTTGCCCATCTTTTATCAGTTTGGTAGCATTCTCTACTCCTACAACTGCCGGTAAGCCATATTCACGTGCGATAACTGCTCCATGGGTCATCAGTCCACCAACTTCGGTGACCAGACCTTTTACGGATATAAACAATGGTGTCCAGCTAGGGTCAGTAAAGGAGGTGACTAATATATCTCCATCTTCCAGATCAGCATCTTCCATGTTTAAGATGACACGTGCCCGTCCTTCTATAACTCCGGAAGAAACAGGTAGACCCACAATCGCTTCGGCTGGGAGATTTTCTCGTTTGTACTCACCCGCAATGATTTCACCATCAGACGTGATAACACGTGGGGGAGTTAGTTTTTCATATAATTTGTACTCGTCTTTTCGTTTGCTAATGATCTGTCTGGTCGCAAGCTCTGCTTGCTGCTCGCCTCTGCATCCTAGGTAATCCAGTTTATTTGTTCGTACGACTTCGCAAAGTTCTTCAAAAGTGAGATAGTATATATCTTCTTTTTCATGAATAACGTTGGCATGTACGAGTTGTTCGGCTTCTTTCAGTAAAGCCTGCTTATAAACGAAGTAGCGATTCACCATGCCGTATTTTGGATATTCACGATAACCGATGAAATTTCTGATTAGGTCAATCTTTGCTTTTGTTTCTTTGGCTTTCTGTTCACCATCCGGTAATAGCTTCAATCGATTTAATAACTCTTGTTCTTTTTCCAAAGCTTCCTGTCGCCCTTGCTCAAATTTCCGATGGCTGGCATTAGGCTCAAAGTTTTTGATGTTACTGAGAATCATGGGGATAAGTGTAGTTGGTTTTTCACTCCAACGAGCTTTCGTAATATCGATTTCTCCGGCACATCGCATTCCGTATTTGTTAAGATAAGCGTAGATAGCGTCTCGGGTTTCGTGTCCACCATCAAACGTAACCAGTTCATCCAAAAAGTCATCCTCTTTTACATGTTGTAAATAATCAATTATTTCCGGATAAGGACGAATCACATCTGCGACATCCAATAGCGCTAGGCCCATTTCCGAAGTAATATTATTTGGTACAGATTGAGAAAGCGTATCTGCTACGTTTTTTTTCGCCTAACCACTTGTTCATATTTTCATTGATCCAGGATGAAGCATCCATAGCAGCCATATATACAGCTGAACTTTGCGGGTCAAATAAAATCTTCTTTAATATCTGGATATCTTCCAGAATAAAATCAAATAAGTCTGATCCTGATTTCATTTGGATGTTTTGTTTTAACTCTTCTATCGATATTTGACTTTTCTTAATCAAATCAGAAACGATGGCAGGATCGTTTTCGATGCGTGCTTGAGACCCCGAAGACGACATACCTTTATTACTGGGACCCAATTCTTTTTTATCAGTTGGCAACAATTTTATAAAATCTCGCTCTATTAGGGTCATGAGTGCGTCTTTCATGAGCGGATCGTGTTGTCCCATGGTAGTTAGTAAAATTTCTCTGCTGTCAGGTGAAGCCAGCATAGGTGTAACATCCACAAACAACCTGCCACCGGCTTTAAACCTGGGTCCAAAAGATGTTAACTGGAATATCGACATTCCCAATGGTTTCATGGGGTCAGTCATCATTTGTTGATGACCGACAGATATATAAACGTGATTTTCTTCATCGTTCGCTTCAGGGATGGGGTATAAAGTTGTAATTGGCCGACTCTGGACAATATAAAATGTATCATCAGCCAAACACCATTCGATGTCCTGGGGGCAGCCGAAATGTTCTTCGATCTTTCTACCTATACGCTCAAGCTGCAAAATCTGCTCATCCGTCAGTACTTGCCTATTCTGCTGCTCAGGCGGGGTCTCCTGTTCTTTAGTACCGCCATCTTTTAAGGCATAAATAGCCAGCTTCTTGGTGGATATCTTCTTATCGATAACCTTGCCGTTACGCACTTTATAGATATCAGCATTCACCAGGCCAGAGACCAATGCCTCGCCAAGTCCGAAGCCAGCATCAATGGATAACACCTTCCTGTTAGAAGTGACGGGATCGGCAGTAAACAAAATTCCTGCCGCCTGCGGGAAGACCATCTTCTGAACAACTACAGACAGGTGGACTTTACGGTGGTCAAAGCCGTTTTGAAGGCGATAGGTTACTGCCCTCTCGGTAAATAGCGATGCCCAGCACTTGCTGATGTGCTTTAGGATTGCCTCCTTTCCGATAATGTTCAAATACGTATCCTGCTGGCCTGCAAAGGAGGCCGTCGGTAAATCCTCTGCAGTTGCGCTGGATCGTACTGCATAGGCATTTTTTTCACCAAGCCTAGAGAGAAGGCGGGTGATCTCTTCATTAATGTCTTCAGGGATGGCTATCCCTTCGAGACGTAAGCGAATCTCACCGCTAAGTTCACCGATTTTATCCCGGGTTGCTTGGTCGAGCAGCAAAAGCGAATTTCTTTTGCGACCAGACCGGTCTTCCACCTTTAGAAGCGATAACTGATCAAGTAATTCGTTCATCGACGGCGTTTCCCCCATGATTCTTTTAAAGGCTTCAGTAGAAATACAAAAGCCATCCGGTACGCGTATTCCTTCAATCTTGGAAAGTTCCCCCAGGTTCGCGCCTTTACCTCCAACAACCATGAGTTTTGTTTTGTCGATGTCCTGAAAACCAAGCACATAAGAACTCATATGTTTACCTCCTTTTTCAATTCTCTATTTGATAATTTTGATGATATCCTTCCGGCTAAAACGATTTACCGGAGTATTATATTAGCCTATCTATAATGTACCTTTTGCAAATATTCTATATACCCCGTCAACAAATCGCATTAACGTGTTATTGTATTATAGCACTGGCAAATTAGAACAAATAGTCTATATTTACAAATTTTTATATGTTATAATTAAAGTGGAGAGAGTTCCATTTTCAAAGAAGTAAACCTTAAAGACAATACCCTAATGCCAAGGTACATCCTTTTATAAGCAAATGAAAACAGTTATTTAACGAGCTGAAATAGTTCAAACAATGTAACAAGGCACTCTACGAAATTTTGAGCGTAGAGTGCCTTGTTTTGCTATGATATTGTTTATGCTCATAATGGGCGTTTTGTAACTCTAATTAAACATTGAGTTTTAAAGCAGGACGTACACCGTCACGGGCTGCACTGACATTCGCGTAGCTGCGGATACTGCAACTTGTACCGACAAAAAACGCACGCGAAGGCTTGTTTCCTTGTGTTCGCAGCCACCACCAGGAACAGCCAACTTCTTCGCCGCTTCTGATGATATAGTTGTCTTTGTTCGTTTTATCATATACATAAAGACAACATCCATCAGGTTTTTTCGTTTTGGCAAAGTCCGTTCCAACAGCACGCCGCAAATCCTTGCCGTGTTTATCAGATACATCCTTTATCTCATTAACGCTAAGCAAAAAAACCTTGTCCTCCGTATCCGGGCTGCCTTCTCCGTTGTCCGTGCAATGAGTCGTCTTTATAAATTCCTTTTCTGTGGCAGTGAATGCAGTGTTATAGAATTCATCGTTCAGCCACTTGCGCAAATCACAGTCACGCCACGTAATATCCACGCAATCATACCACGTAATATCCACGGACTTGCCGTGATACCGCTTGCAGTCCAAAATGTACTCGCTCAAAATGAACAGCTCACTTCCTGAATTTTGCAGCACCCGCCACTTTATCGGTGTTCTGTCCGCGCCGTCCGCCGTCTGTGGATAAGTGCCGAAAGTAATAATTTCTCCGGGTTTTGCATTCCGGTTACATTCAACTATTTGCAATTTGTTATCCTCCTGCATAGTATATAAATTATCTTTGCTTCGCATTATGCTCATCATCTCCCCGATAAATCTGGATTAATAACGCTAAATCTTTTTATTAAACACTCTTCATTAATTCTATTTGGATTTTTCTTTCTTTTCTTACTTCCTCTAAATTTTTAGGATACATTAAATTAATTAAAGTTATTGCATAATCTGAAGCGATTAAAGCATGTCTCTTCACATGAGGAGTAGCAGCAACTTGCCCCATAACCCTTAAAACTTTTACTTTTATGGGGTCTTTCTCCTCGCGAGCTAATCTGTGTATCTTAAAAGCTACATTCCTTGCCTCTTGGAACCTTGCTTTTCCTTCTTGCCATTTCCTATTGATATCAAAACATTCATTAATTGCATCACAAGGTTGTATATTGGTTAAATCTAAAACATGTTGTGCTAATAGTAGACTATAACATGAAATAGCCTTATGACTATGACTTTTACTATCAAATGCAGCAATAAGTTCATCTTTTAACTCAGGAATATCATCAATTTTTCTTATTATTCCTACATCACCCATATAACTATCTTTCTTTCCACCTCTCATAATTACACCTCTTTAAATCTTTGTTTTTTTACTTATTAACTCACCTATATAATCATTCAATTCCTTTACATCACACTCAGCCTCGGACAGGGAAGACAACAGCCAGCCATCCGGATCCTCCGTTTCTTTGGATAAAAACATATCTCTTCCCTTACTTTTAGTTTTCAGCTTTTTAAGCATCCTGCCTATGCACTGTGTGCTGTAGTTTTCCTGCCTCAAGGCTTTGATGACTCTAAGCAGCTTTATTTCATCCTCTCCATATACGCGATAGCCATTTTTGCTTCTTGGCACTTCAAGAAGTCCATTTCTCTCCCAGTATACAATGACATTTATTGACACTCCAAGCAGTTTTGCAGCTCCATTCCTATTTAGTAAAATATTCTTTTCTTCCTGTGAATCATTTTTCAATATTTTCTGGATTATTTTCATAACCTTATATTCATTATTCTTTTCGTTTTGTATATGTGTTAAATACTCTCTGCTTAGCTCTAAAGCCTTTTTCAAATCCCCCTGCGCTGCGCTTCTTATAATATTTTGAACTTCAAACTTCATATAGCATTTAATTAATTCGCTTCTTAATGCCATTCTTACCAATTTTATCTGCTCCAGATGTGTTTCGGTATAAACCCTGTAGCCATTTTCTTTTCTTTCAACAGGAGCTATGTAGCCCCATTTCTCGTATAACATAACAGTGTTTGGGTGTATCCCCATTATTCCGGCAATTTCAGAAGTACTATAGGTTCTCATTGAACACCTCCTTCTTTGGTTACCCAAATTGTATTTCTTATTATAGCATACAACTAAAACCCTGGTACGACAGTGGAGGGTTTTACTATATTATTTGCCTACAAAAGAAAAACACACGGATTCATACCCGCTAACAAGGTTTATTTTGCCCTTATATAATTGTGTTGGGTATAAAAGCAAAGGCATCAGAATTTTAGGTCCCGATGCCTTTAACTATCATCTATGAAATTTGTGTTTTTGGACGTTATCTTCAAAAACCCTAATGTCATCTATAAAATGCCCCAAAAAACAGGGCCCAAAAATGCACTTTTCGAGCCCGATTTTTGCCTTTTTTACTCCAAAACCACTACGTACAGTGGTTGACCTGCCTTATTTGCCCTTAGAACCACAATTCGTCATCATTATTACCGTTTCAACGTGCCTTGAACGGTCAAAAAAGATGCCGCTTGAACCTGGCAGAGTCTTTGGCGGCAAGGTATATTTCTGAAAAAAAGCGCCTTGAATGCATTTTTTCCAGGCTCATACTGTCCGCCCTTTGCAAATCAAGCTCTGCCTATCTTTAACATCATCGTTTTCAGGCAAGCCAGCTTTAAAAGTGAGATACTTATATAACCCAATGTACCACGCCTAAGCCACTTGCGTATTCTCCAATTTAATACGAAAATTACCCTGTTGACAGTCGCACTATTCTGTGATACTATATACCAGTAGTAAGTGACACTTAATATCAGTCATACAGAGTAGTAAGAGGGGTGATTGTGCTGGAAAACCTAACAGAAATGCTCAAAGGCGTGCTTGAGGGCTGTGTCCTTGAAATTATAAGCCGCGGAGAAACCTACGGCTACGAAATCACGCGGCGGCTGAATGCTCTTGGCTTCACAGATGTTGTGGAAGGAACTGTCTATACCATTTTGGTGCGGCTTGAGAAGAATAAACTTGTGGACATAGAAAAAAAACCGTCCGATATGGGGCCGCCGCGCAAGTTTTACATGCTCAACGACGCTGGACGCAAGGAACTACGGAAGTTCTGGGAAAAATGGGAGTTCGTATCATCAAAAATTAACGAGTTAAAGGAGGAAATACAATGAATTTTTGGGAAAAAATCACGGGTAGCGACATGACTAAAGAATTGAAAACTTTTGAATCGCGAGCCAAAAAGCTGCCGGCTGATTATCAAGCGGCATGGGAAAAAATTAATGCCAATCTTTGGCCGCACTCAGATTTCACTGGTCGCAACCTCATGCCAATTCTTGACGGTGTTCTTGGCCTGCTCGAAGAAACGGCGGCGGACGGTCAGCGTGTCCAAGAGGTTTTAGGTGACGATATCAAAGGCTTCTGTTCAGCGCTGGTCGGCGAAGAAGGGGCAAAGTCTTTTCGCGACAAGTGGCGCGAGCAACTCAACAATAATATCGCTAAAAAATTAGGTAAATAGGAGGATAAAATGAGAATACAAGATATCATCGAAGGCAAAAAAGAGTGGCGAGCGCACGTGGCGCGTGTCAAAGCGCTCCCGCAAGATTATCAGATTGTTTATAAAGAGATTCAAAAATATCTCTTTAAGGTCGGCCCTGTTGAGCTAACCGACGGGATAGGTTTGCTCTCGGGGATTATCGATCTTTTTGAAGAGGGCGCGGCCTTGGGGAAAGGCGTGCTCGAAGTAACGGGCAGTGACGTAGCGGCTTTCTGCGACGATCTAATCAAAGATTCAAAAACTTACGCTGACATCTATCAAGAATCTGTTGACCAAGAAGTTATCAAGGCCATGAAAAAGGTTACGGATAAAACAAAGTAAAAGGGGGATATCGGGATGGAAAAAGCAATTGAAGTGAAAGGTCTGCGAAAGTCTTTCAAGGACACAGAAGTCCTAAAGGGCGTCGATTTTGAAGTGAAGCGAGGTGAGATTTTCGCCCTACTCGGCTCCAACGGCGCGGGCAAGACGACGATTGTTAAAATCCTCACCACGCTGCTTAAACAGGACGGAGGCACCGCCGTCGTAAACGGCTTTGACGTCGCGTCAAAGCCCGACCATGTACGGCAGTCGATCAGCCTGACAGGGCAATTTGCCGCCGTGGACGAGATATTGACCGGGCGGGAAAATTTGATCATGATCGCAAAGCTGCGGCACCTCAAAAATCCGCGTCAGGTCGCGGACGATTTACTGAACCGCTTCGGCTTGACCGACGCCGCCGACCGCAGAGTGTCCACCTATTCGGGCGGTATGCGCCGCAGGCTCGACATCGCTATGAGCCTGATCGGAAAACCGCAGCTCATTTTCCTCGACGAGCCGACCACCGGGCTTGACCCCGAAGCGCGCATCGAGGTTTGGAAGACAGTCAAAGAGCTTGCTAATAATGGCACGACGGTATTTCTGACTACACAGTATTTGGAGGAAGCCGAGCAGCTCGCCGACAGAATTGCCATTCTGCATGAAGGGAAAATTATCGCCAACGGCACACTCGCGGAGCTGAAAAGGCTGTTCCCGCCCGCAAAGGTGGAGTATGTGGAAAAACAGCTGACATTGGAGGAGATATTCCTCGCAATCATCGGCAAAAAGGAGGAAAAGTAAATGGAAACGATTAAGAAACACTTTTTCAGCGATATGGGCGTCATGCTTGGACGTTCCATGCGCCATATTTTCCGCAGCATGGACACCATCATCACGGTCACCATCACTCCGATCGCGATGATGCTGCTATTCGTCTATGTGTTCGGCGGCGCTATCCAAGCCGGCACGGATAACTATGTAAATTATCTGCTGC
>ENA-OFCE01000325-OFCE01000325.1-metagenomes-genome-assembly--contig:-NODE-325-length-32631-cov-7.215619_pt1 | contig 32631 bp, 35 predicted proteins | sample MGYA00153388_OFCE01 | MGnify analysis MGYA00153388 | reverse complement strand
CAATTATCAATTATCAATTATCAATTATCAATTATCAATTATCAATTAATTTAAACCATACCCGATCGCGAAGTTACTAATTTCGCCGCAAGTTTAATTGCTTCTACCATACTTCTAGCGTCAGCAATCCCCAATCTGGCAATATCAAATGCCGTACCATGATCGGGGGAAGTCCGCACAAATGGTAAACCAATTGTTGTATTGATCGCTCGATCGAATGCCATCAATTTCACCGGAATCAAACCCTGATCGTGATAGAGAGCCAAATAAGCATCTGCGGCTTGTGGATCGGGATGAGTCCCAAACCATGCTTGCCCTGGCTTTACCCACATTGTATCTGGCGGTAATAGTCCGAGCAATTTGTACTGTGGATAAATACTCCGCTCAGTCTCCAACCAATTAGCTAACCAATCTACTTCCTCACGCCCTAGTTGTCCCCCTTCACCGCTGTGGGGATTTAATCCGGCGATCGCGATCGTCCCCGATTGTAGTCCAAAATCTACCTGCAAACACTCAACCAATAACCCCAACTTGAGGCTGAGTAATTCTGGAGTCAGAGCTTGGGAAACCTGAGTTAGCGGAATATGTGTCGTCGCCAGCAACGTCCGTAATGTCCAACCAGTATGCGGGGAAACACCCACAAATAGCATCCCAAAGCGGTCTAGATTCGCCTTGAACGCGAGTAATTCCGTTTGACCTGGAAAATGATGTCCCGCCGCTAACCAAGCCGATTTGGCGATGGGTGCAGTGACGATCGCTTCAAACTCACCCGCAAGTGTTCGATCGATCGCTAGCTCCAGATATTCAAAACTCGCCGCACCACTAGCCGCATTACCCTGTCCGACTTGTACGCCATCGCGAACTGCTTGGGCAAGTGGCACATTGATAATATTTAAGTCAGCCGGATTTATTAACTCAGTTGATGCGGGAGTTTGCTGGCGTAAATACTGATAACGATCGACTAATAATTCTAAATTAGCGACTAGGGTAAGATCGTAATCTGCTAAAGCTCGATCGCCCAGAGCTTTGAGTACAACTTCTGTCCCGATCCCCGCCGGATCGCCTAATGCGATAACTAGTCTAGGTTTGCTCATGATTTAACACCTGGTGTTTCAAGCTGAGATCGTGCCAGTCGCGACGAAGCAGAGCATAGAGATCGTGGTCTACATATCGATCGTAGAGCCATTCTGCATCACGAGCGATACCTTCATGCGAAAACCCCAGTCTCAGGGGAATAGCGCGGCTACGCTCATTTGCCGTGGCGCAAGTAATTACCACTCGGTTGAGGTTGAGGATCGTGAAGGCGTAGTTGATGAGGCTGCGACAGGAAGCCGTCACAATTCCTTGCCCTTGATGAGATTGTGCCAACCAATAACCAATATGACCGAGCCGATTGTGCCGATCGATCCGGTTAAACCCGATCGTCCCAACAATACTGCGATTGTAACAAATAGCGGCAACAAAGCCCTGGCGATCGGTAAACTGTTCGAGCATAGATTCGATAAAGTTGCGCGTGTTGGCAACATCGTTTATCGAGTCAAGCCACGGTAGCCATTGACGGAGATGAGTACGGTTGATATTTATCAGTGCAAACAGCTCTTGAGCATCAGCAGTCTGAAGCAAGCGCAGCTCGTGTCGATCGCTTAACCGATAATAAAACATCGAGATTCGTCCCCCAGCAATAGTAGACATACTTCCTTACCACCCAGATCGAGATCCGATCCACACTCAGGCTACGCATTGCCTACGGCAGGCTAACGCCAACAGTGCAAGCCATTTACCCTCTACCCTAAATCTCTAATTTGACAATGGGAAAGGAGTATGTATTGGTGCAAGACGTAAGTATTACTAATTGCTGACGATCGGTACCGATCGCCTACTCCCGATAACTGTTACGATACACTAGACGATCCCCATAGTTTTGGGCACCATAAATTTATCATTTAATTATTTAAGGAGCACTTCAGTCATGGCTGGCGAAATTTTCAATGCTGCAATTTTATCTTCAAGCTTGATTCTAGTAGGTTTGAGCTTGGGATTCCTGTTTCTCAAAATTCAAGGCCCAGAAGAAGAATAACTTTAGTGTGGGGTGTCGGCTGTAAGATTGGCTCCCCTACCCTTGTAAATTTTTGTTAACAAACATGAGAGTTTTCTGCTAATATTTTAAAAAATAGCTTTAATCGTTTTTAATTATTCTTTATAAATGACATTACTAATTGTTGGTGCCACAGGTACCCTGGGTAGACAGATCGCACGACGCGCTTTGGATGAAGGCTACAAAGTTCGCTGTCTGGTGAGAAATCCGCGCAAGGCGACTTTTCTCAAAGAGTGGGGAGCTGAGTTGGTGGTTGGTAATATCTGCACTCCTAGTACTCTGGCACCTGCATTAGAAGGTGTGACGGCAGTAATTGACGCTGCAACCGCACGGGCAGCGGATATATCCAGTTTCGAGCGAGTTGATTGGAACGGCAATGTTAATCTGATTCAAGCTGCTGTCACGGCGAAGATCGATCGGTTTATCTTTTTCTCGATTCTGGGAGCGGAAGACTATCCCGATGTACCGCTGATGGAAATCAAAAGATGTGCAGAACTATTTTTGAAGGAATCTGGACTAAACTACACTATTCTCCGTCCCTGCGGATTTATGCAAGGATTGATTAGTCAATTTGCGATTCCGGTTCTAGAAGGGCAGCCCGTATGGTTGACAGGTGATTCTTCACCTATTGCCTACATGGATACTCAAGACATCGCTAAATTTGCAATTCGCGCCCTATCTGTACCAGAAACAGCCAACCGGAGCTTTCCGATTGCTGGGAGCCGCGCATGGACTGGGAAAGAAATTATTAGTCTGTGCGAACGTCAGTCGGGTAAAGATGCCAAAGTCACCACTTTACCAATTGGGGTGATTCGAGCACTCCGCCAAACATTTCGCTTTTTTGAGTGGAGTTGGAATGCTGCCGACAGGTTAGCCTTTACTGAAGTATTGGCGACTGGGAAACCATTGACCGCAGACATGGATGAAGTATATCAGGTCTTTGGGATCGAGCCTAAGGAAATCGGCACAGTAGACGCTTATTTACAAGAATACTTCAGTCGGATTCTCCGCAAGCTCAAGGAATTAGACTACGAGAAAAACAAGCAAAAAGAAGCCCAATCAGCAAAACAGAAAAAGAAAAAAATGATGTATTAGAGATGGGGGTGAGATGTTGTCTGGCATACCCACCCCAAACAGAACTAATCCGATACGGCGAGTATGCGATAATTATGAGAATATCTGGTAATCTGGTGCTCGATCGCGCTGGGTTCTCATTTTCCGAAGGTTGTGCCAATGGGATCGCCTATGGTGTCAAACCTTATCGATCGATTAGAAAGTTGTACCCTGAGAAAATTTGAAGTAGGACTGCATCCGTGCCAAAAGTAGGCATTATTTACAATGAGGGTAAACCTGTTGCTTGTCGGATTGCCCAAGAAATCAATGACAAGTTAACAGCCTTGGGCTGGGAAGTTTGTTCCGCCGCAGCCAAAGGTGGCATATTGGGTTATTGTCACGACGATCGACCGATTACTTATCGCCAGATCGATTCTCTGTGCCCTCCTGGCTTTGATTCGGACGTGAATTTTGCGATCGTCTTGGGTGGAGATGGAACGGTTTTAGCCGCGTTTCGGCAGGTTGCGCCGTGCGGAATTCCCCTGCTGACGGTAAATACCGGACACATGGGTTTTCTGACGGAAACCTACATCAACCAATTACCAGAAGCGCTCGAACGAGCGATTGCTGGTGATTTTCAAGTTGAAAATCGGGCGATGTTGACAGTCCAAGTCTGGGAAGGCGATCGACTATTATGGGAGGCATTGTGTCTCAATGAAATGGTGATCCATCGCGAACCACTTACGAGCATGTGCCACTTTGAAGTCACAGTTGGTAGACACGCACCTGTAGATATTGCCGCCGATGGCGTTATTTTGTCTACTCCCACAGGTTCTACCGCCTATTCACTCAGTGCTGGTGGTCCCGTTGTTGCGCCTGGGGTAGATGCACTCCAGCTAGTACCTATTTGCCCTCATTCCCTCGCCTCGCGCGCCCTCGTCTTCTCCGACACCGAACCTGTAACTGTCAACTCAGCCAACCCCCATCGGCTAGTAATGGTAGTAGATGGCAATGGTGGCTGTTATATCCTCCCCGAATTTACCGTCAAGGTGGAAAGATCGCCCTATCCAGCCAAGTTTATTAGGCTACAACGTCCAGAATACTTCAAGGTTTTGCGGGAGAAGCTAGGATGGGGACTACCACACATCGCGAAACCAACTTCGGTAGAGTTGCCTTAAAAATTGACGTTGAATTTTCAAGACCGGAAATTAGGCTCCATTCAGGGTTTAATACCTATTCCCAATCCCCAATCACCCCAGATTATGGCAGAAAATACCTCGATTATCCTAGTAGAAAATGATGCCGCATTTGCTGAGAGAATGAGTCTCGATCTTACCAAAGCTGGTTATCAAGTGGCGATCGCCGAGAATGCCAGAATGGGATTGGAGCAAGCTAAAAAACTGCATCCATCACTGATTACGATCGATCGATCTTTACCTGGAGACTCAGCACTGACACTAGTACCCCAACTGCGCGAACTAGGTTGTGTCGCCCCAATTTTATTATTAATGTCGCACGACTCGATCGCCGATCGGATTATTTGTCTGGAATCTGGAGCGGACGACTACTTCCTCAAACCCTACCACGCGCCCAATTTTTTACACACGATCGGGCTATATTTACATTCAAATGTCAACGCTGGGGAACAATTACGGTTTGGCGATCTCGTCTTAGATTTAGTCACTCACCGCGTATTGCGAAACGAGCAAGCGATCGAACTAACAGTAAAAGAGTTTGAACTCCTCCGCTACCTGATCTCTCATCCCGAAACCGAACTTACCAGAGAACAAATTTTGGAAAATGTCTGGGGATATGATTTCCTCGGCGAATCCAATGTGATCGAGGTATATGTCCGCTATCTCCGACTCAAATTAGAAAAAGATGGCGGTAAGCGGCTAATTCAAACAGTACGCGGGGTAGGCTACGTACTTCGCGACTAGAGCAAAGCACTTTAATTATCACCCACTCCCCTATCGAAATCGTGAATCAAAACTACCTCAAATGTGGAATAGCTTATGGAATAGTCGGGATATTGTTGCTCGGCTGTTCTTTCCCAGTTCAGTCCGCACCACCAACTCAACCAAAAACACCACCACAGTCTGTGTTAGATCCGATCGCTCCACGAGGGCAAAAACTGCCTGTAAGTGCCCAAGTTACGATTAGTGGTCAAACTATCCTACTAGAGGTCGCCCGCACCTCTGAGGAGCAATCTACGGGGTTAATGTATCGGACGCAGCTAGCCGCCGATCGAGGAATGCTGTTTGTCTTTGCCCCACCTCGTTCGGTTGGCTTTTGGATGAAAAATACACTCATCCCACTAGATATGGTGTTTGTGTCGAATGGCGTAGTCAAATATATCAGCAAGCAAGTCCCGCCTTGCACGGCAGATCCTTGCCCAAGTTACGGCCCAGAGTCCAATACTGTCATTGATGGGGTAGTGGAATTGCGTAGCGGTAGAGCCGCAGAACTGCTGCTGAAGGTCGGCGATCGGGTAGAAATTCGTAATTACTCAGCCAAAAAGCTTAAATAAGCTGAGTTTTGGCTAGAAAGGTCAATAGCGGTGTTATGATTCGTTCCTAATAATAAGAATACCAAGATTTACTGAGATTTCGATCGAAACTTTAACAAAACCCCGTGTTTATACGGATTTCAAACGGCTGTTAACAGAGTTAAATATTTGTAACTGCCGCTATTCAATTTCCTCATTTGGGAATTGAAATCGAAATTTATACCACCAGCAAAATTAGCGATTTAAACTAGTCATCACCTCGATCGGGACACAGGAGTTACTGCCGTCATATTTTCAGTAATTTCTCGATCGAGCGGTGATTAAAAAGATCGCTAAATTAAGGTTTAATTTGAATTTATCTGTAATCTAGATTGAAACTGGTGAAGGTCTAGATTAATATTCGCCGTCGTCAGTCTTTTATTACAGACGATTCAGTCGGTGCAGATTTCTTTCTCTTTAAATAAATACTTTTTTAACATTTAGCCGGAGGTACGGCCATGATCGCATCGACCCATTTAACAAAATTAATTCGATTCTTACAAGATGATTTAGCTATTTCGGCTTCATCGATGGCGGTTGCGCTCAAACAAGTAGAACATAATCCTGGCCCATTGCCGATGATTTTGTGGCAATACGGACTAGTGACGATCGAACAACTCGATCGGATCTACGATTGGATGGAAACTCCTTAGGATTAGTTGATAGTTGATAGTTGATAGTTGATAGTTGCGGAGGTTTTCGCTAGATCGAGGGAGATAGCGAAGTTTTAGAATGAATAGCCGTAGCCCTGAGGGCGATCGTTGCCCACCTGCTAGATTTTAGACTCAGATCCTGACATCCAAGCTTTAACAAAGAGTAAGGGTTTAAATCCCAGAAACCTCGCTGTCAACTGTTAACTGTCAACTGTCAACTGTCAACTGTTTAATCTAGCCAGAAGTGGCAGATCGACATAGGTGGAGCCTTGAGTATCACCTGCGATGATTTGACAAGGACGATCGGGTTCGCCGAGATCGGATAATACTAGTTTGGCGCGATCGAAAGTATGATTTTGAGTGTAGTCATTAATCGTAACGATCGTCATAATGCCAGCAGCCATCGCTGAAATTAGACCATTCTCAGAATCCTCAAACGCTAGACAATCTGCTGCTGGCAAATTCATCTGCTCCAGTACATAGTCATAGATATCTGAGGCGGGTTTCTTTTTGGGGACGATATCACCAGCAGCAATGACTTCAAACCAGTTAGAGTCGATATTGTTTGCTAATAGAGCAAAGACATTTTCAGGGGTAGTAGTTGTGGAGATCGCCAGTCGCAGATTGGCAGCTCTGGCAGCCTCTAGCAGCCGCTTGACTCCAGGACGGAGCGGAATTCCACCCCGCTCTAATAATTGAGCGTAATATTGATTTTTAGCCTTGTGGAGGTCGGCAATAGTTTGGTCGTTCATCCGCACATCGGGACGATAAGTGTCCAGATAAAAGCGCATCCGCTCCTTACCACCAGTGACAGCCAATAACTTACCATACAACTCGATCGACCAATCCCAGTCCAGCCCAGCATTTACAAATGCTTGATTGAAGGCGACTCGATGTCCATCGCGCTCGGTATCAGCCAAAGTACCATCGACATCAAAAATTAATGCTTGTAGTGCACCCATCCCATTACCTTCTTAGCTTCACGCACAAATCTACTGTATTAGTGATGTTATCACGCACAAGATGGGAATGGGATCTGGATATTCCTAGCCAGTCGGGACAATTCATCGATTATGCCTACTGGCATCTGGCGATCTTTTGACCAGAATATCATCATTGGTTAGTCTCATCCCGATCCAAATAAGTAATCGTTGCCGCTGGATGAGTAGAACTACGCGGCGGTTTGATGCCCAGAGCGGGTGTAAATCATTAACCCATACTCGATCGCCGCATCATAACAGCGACGGACAGCGGCTAACTTCAACGCGATCGTATTCCGCCCATACCCGTGCCCAATTAGATAGTGACGGTAAAGCTTAATCGTCTCGCGATTCGCCGCAGCCGGATCGACGGAGTTGGTTTGACACCAGTTCAGGTAGGCTTTGACTTGAGTCCAATCGGAGAGTGATTATTTTCCGAGGAGATGAAGATCGATAATGCGGTAAAATGGCTCTGTATTTAATTCTTAGCAAATTTTCCCTGTCAGAAATCTGATTTAGCCCGCCCTTGCTCCCCCGAAAATAATCACTCTCTAAATTTAGTGAGTCGATGCTATTCGAGCCAATTGTAAATAGTTTGAGTTAATGGCTTAGATAGCAGTCTGGCGATACTTTCATCAGCTCATTGCTCTTTCAATCCGACGATCTGGAATTAACCACATAATTGCCACCAATACATAGAGGCTAAGAGCTAACCATAAGTTAGCAAAAGCAAGCGGAATTGCGACGGTATAGATCGCTAACGATACCTTGCCCTTAAAATCTCTCCCGATGGCAGTCGCTAACGTCGAATCTTTGCCGTGATGGGTAATGAGAGTCACAGTCAGAATCGAATAAGCAATTGCGGAAAACAACAGTACACCACCATAAAAGGCAACTGGTACAGCGGTGAAGTAATTTTCACCCATCCAGGCAGTGACAAAGGGAATCAGTGACAGCCAGAATAATAAATGCAGATTAGCCCACAAAACTCGACCATTGATGTGCTGCACTACCTGAAATAAATGGTGGTGGTTATTCCAATAAATTCCCAAATATACAAAACTCAGGATATAGCTCAGAAATACGGGAATTAGCGGACGCAATGCGGCTAAATTATCTTCGTGAGGCACTTTCAATTCCAACACCATAATCGTGATGATAATGGCGATGACACCATCACTGAATGCTGTTAATCTCTCTTTCTCCATCTCGACGCGCTCCTGTTGGTGACGACTACATCCATAATCGGCGATTCTCTACGAGAGAGGCAAAGCAGGGAACGGCTCACTGCTACTCACTGTGCCTACGGCAGGCTATCGCCAAGGGCTGCGCTCTGCTGTCATTCTTTTTCCTTTCTATTTATGAGCTTGGAGATCGCTCTAGCAATCCTCGATCCCAATGGGCTAAATTTGCCGCCGCCTCATAGGTGCTTTGCAGAAACGTCAGTAGCATTGCTTCTGGATCGGCTGCTTGCCGTACTGTCTCATAGGGCAAGACAAACTCTCGCATCTGGGCATTGTAAAACGCCTCTTTGGGCTGAATCGGATAGGTTTGAAAGGCGGACGGTTCGGGATAAGCGTAGGCGTAAAAAACCGCCTCCGTCACAGCGAGATCTCCCGCCCAGAACCCACAGCTACTCACCTCATGGGAGTAAGCTTCTCGCGTCACCCAATCCGCCATTCCCGGCACCCCGCCAGGATGCTGGGGCGCGGTTCGTCCAGAGAAACGGGTGATGGCGAGATCGAAACTCCCCCAGAAAAAATGGACTGGACTGGATTTGCCAATGAAGTTCGATCGAAAGGTGCTCAGAATGCGCTCGGTTTGTACCAAAATTTGCCAAAATCGCTGGGCAGATTCTGAATCGTAAGTAGCATGTTCGTTATCTCGCTCGAAGGGGATGGGATTGGCGATCTCTTGGGGCATCGTCCAAATCCGCACTTCAATATCGATTTCTTTCAAGGCTGCCATCACGGCTTGGTAGAAATCCGCTACCGATCTTGGCATCAGTTCAACAGTCTGGCTTGCGCCATCGCTCGATTCAATGTGCAACTGGCGATCGATAAAGTCAAACCGGATCTCTATAATGCGAGTTTGATAGGGAATTGTCCCAGTTGTCAGTCCGCGTGGGGTCACGTAGAGGGTAGAGTGCCACCAGTGATTGACTGCGGGAGACAGTGCCAGTCGAATTTTGCCAACGATCTGCGTCCACAAGTGGAGTGTTGTATAGGTATCTTGCCAATCTGCTAAGGGCAAACTAGGGAGCAATAGTTTAGAAGGTGAATTGGAAGTGGAAATAACCATATTAGGCGAGGTCAAATAACAAAATTTCAGCGTTGGATTCAGCGGTAAGTTCCAGCAGTTCTGGACTGTTAATTTGTACGCCATCGCCTTCCCGCAATGACTCGCCATTGAGTGTTGCCATGCCTCTAGCCACTTGAACCCATGCAAAACGATTGGGGGGTGTTTGAAACGTAATTCGATCGCCAGTTGATAGCACTGAGACGTAGAGATCGATATCTTGATGAATGACAATCGAACCTTCTCGCCCATCTTTGGAACCCACTAGCCGCAATTTGCCTTGCTTTTCTGCGAGCGGAAAGTCGCGCTGGTCGTAGCGCGGAGTGATGTTTTGTCGATCTGGTAGCATCCAAATTTGCAGAAAATGAACGGGTTCGGACTCAGAATTATTAAATTCACTGTGTTGAATCCCCGTCCCTGCACTCATGATTTGGACATCGCCTGGACGAATGACTGCGCCAGTTCCCAAGCTATCTTTATGTGCCAATTCTCCCTCTAACACATAGGTGAGAATTTCCATGTCACGGTGTCCGTGAGTGCCAAACCCAGCACCTGGAATAACTCGGTCGTCGTTGATTACCCGCAGCGATCGAAATCCCATGCGATTGGAATCTTGAAAGTTGCCAAAAGAGAACGTGTGGCGGCTGTCCAGCCAACCAATTTTGGTATGCCCTCGGAAATTGCGGTCGTGAATTGTGTGTACGGTATTGCTAATCATCTCATCGCCTTGTATTAGTTGACTTGCTTAGATTAAGGTGTAAACGGTTTAACTAATCTGCTGCTGCTCCATCGCCCGTTTTACCCCCTCGTCTTCGCGCCAATGATGATAAAAGCGGTCGAGATTGGGATAATTGACCAAGCCAGTCGGTAAACTATTGCCCCAACGAATCATCGCAAACGCATAGGCATCCGCAATCGTGCGGCGATTTCCCACCAGATAATCTTTACCCTCTAAATGTCGATCTAAATGCTGGTACACGCGATCGATAAGTTTATAGGAGGCTTCCTTGATGGATTGCTTGGTAAGGTCGCTGCTATCGGTCGAGTAGCGAGCTGTCATAAAAAATGGAAAAAAAGCGGGATGTACGTCGCCCGTGAGAAAGGCCATCCAGCGGTCGAGGTCATACCCATCCTGCAATGTGCCATCATCGCCCAGCTTCGCCTCTGGATATTTCCGCGCTAAATATTTGAGTATGGCACTCGCTTGATTCATCACACCACTCTCGCCGTCAATCATGGCTGGAACTTGTCCCAATGGATTGAGCTTGAGATACTCTGGATCGCTCTGCTTCACTTTTTGAAGATCGTAGGGTTCGCCAATCCATTCCAAGACAATGTGAGGGGCCAGAGCACAGGTTCCGGGAGCGTAGAATAGTTTAATCATGGTTTGTATAGCCTTAGCGTTGTAAAACTTTAATCGCGATATTTGGAAAGGTTTAGCTGACAGCAGCCATCTGTACTCACACCGTTGCGAATGTCTCGAAGGGGTCAACGCAGAATTGGCAAAGCCCATATGCTGGGGATCGAAGTACTCGCCAGACGCTAATGGGTTCTGACATAACAAATGCTCCTTAAAAAACCGAGTAAGTGAAGGCAATAAAACTCTCTGTTAGTTACTATAAGTTATCGAGTTATACTAGTAAAGTAGGCACTTTAAAGTAACTAAGTACGATTGGAGAAACTAATGGAAAAAACGATTGAACTATCGAGTCAATGCCCTTTATCTCCTCTATTCGCTATGCTGTCTGGCCCGTGGACATTGCATATTGTTTGGGTACTCAGTACTTTTGGATCCACTCGTTTTGGTGCGCTCAAACGTCAGTTAGAAGGAATTTCATCGAAGGTGTTGACCGAGAGGTTGCGGATGCTGGAGAAGCAAGGATTGATTTACCGCGATTACAATCCCACCATTCCCCCAGAAGTTACTTATGGATTAACCGAGCGGGGTCAGGATTTACATGTTTTACTAGATAGTCTTAATGCGCTCGGTCAAAAATGGTATGGAGATCCTAGTCATGAAAATTTGAAAGCCAATGACTAGCCATCCAGCGGTCGAGGTCATACCCATCCTGCAATGTGCCATCATCGCCCAGCTTCGCCTCTGGATATTTCCGCGCTAAATATTTGAGTATGGCACTCGCTTGATTCATCACACCACTCTCGCCGTCAATCATGGCTGGAACTTGTCCCAATGGATTGAGCTTGAGATACTCTGGATCGCTCTGCTTCACTTTTTGAAGATCGTAGGGTTCGCCAATCCATTCCAAGACAATGTGAGGGGCCAGAGCACAGGTTCCGGGAGCGTAGAATAGTTTAATCATGGTTTGTATAGCCTTAGCGTTGTAAAACTTTAATCGCGATATTTGGAAAGGTTTAGCTGACAGCAGCCATCTGCACCCACACCGTTGCGAATGTCTCTAACGTCCGGGCAACTTTGAGCGTTCCGACATCGATTGCGTCATAACCGCAGTCTCTTGAATATTTGCTGTCATAGCTTCAGACTTGGGCGCAATGGAGACAATCGTGATTAAACCGATCGCTATTGCGATGAATCTCAACATGAGTAATTCTATCTGAATAGTGGAATTACATAAGATTACAGTTAGACTAATCGATCGAATTAACAAAAGCATCTGTCTAAAGGTATAGATAAAAATATCTTAATAAACAAGCACGAAATATTACGACGAGGATATCTGCTATTTCTTCTACCGGAGGCTGAGATTGACGATTTCTGATTTCATCAATGATGCTACTTACGTAGCTTCCGCCGATCGGGATCGAGCCATTATAATATTAAGAGAGCAATCTGCGATAAATATCGATGCTCTGCCATCTGTGGCGAGTAATGGTCATCAGCAATAGTTCATTTCAAAACGCGATCGCAACCAGAGATTATGGCACAACTCGAAACTAGAACCGAACCAATGGTGCTGAATATGGGGCCGCACCACCCATCGATGCACGGGGTAATGCGGCTGATTGTCACCCTCGACGGTGAAGATGTCGTTGATTGCGAACCTGTGATCGGCTATCTACATCGTGGCATGGAGAAAATCGCCGAAAACCGTACAAATCTAATGTTTGTGCCCTACGTGAGCCGTTGGGACTACGCAGCAGGGATGTTTAATGAAGCGATTACAGTTAATGCTGTCGAAAAATTAGCAAATATTCCTGTTCCCAAACGCGCGAGTCATATCCGCGTGATCATGCTGGAACTCAATCGGATTGCCAACCATCTGCTCTGGCTCGGCCCATTTATGGCGGATGTCGGGGCACAGACTCCCTTCTTCTATATCTTCCGCGAACGGGAGATGATTTACGATCTGTGGGAAGCAGCTACTGGCTATCGGATGGTGAATAATAACTACTTCCGCATCGGTGGAGTAGCGGTAGATCTACCCTATGGTTGGATCGATAAATGTATTGACTTTTGCGATTACTTCGATCCGAAAGTGGATGAGTACGAGCAACTAATCACCAACAATCCGATCTTCCGCCGTCGCGTAGAAGGGGTAGGAACAATTAGCCGCGATGAGGCGATTAATTGGGGTTTATCTGGCCCGATGTTGCGTGGTTCTGGTGTCAAGTGGGATCTACGCAAGGTTGATAGCTATGAGTGCTATGACGACTTTGATTGGGATATCCACTATGAGACTGCTGGTGACTGTCTAGCGCGGTATTTCGTGCGGATTCGGGAGATGCGGGAGTCGGTAAAAATTCTGCGTCAAGCAATCGCCGCCTTACCTGGCGGTGCTTATGAAAATCTCGAAGCCAAACGCATCGCCGCAGGGCCGAAATCTGAGTGGGATGCGATGGACTATCAGTATATAAGTAAGAAAGTCGCACCGACATTTAAGATTCCCAAAGGCGAACATTATGTCCGAATTGAAAGTGGTAAAGGTGAGTTAGGCATCTTTATCATCGGTGATGATAGTATCTTCCCTTGGCGATGGAAAATTCGTGCTGCTGATTTCAATAATGTCCAAATTATACCCCACCTCTTGCGCGGGGTAAAAGTTGCAGACATCGTGACGATTTTGGGTAGTGTGGATATTATTATGGGTTCTGTCGATCGCTAAGTTCGCACAGTTATACTATATCGATCGACTAATCCTGAGCTAATTTGGATTACTCGATCGATTCTGATTTTAAAGTCAGCCATGGATAGTCGATCGTGCAAACAAAGATAGATTACGAGCAAATCATCCTCAATAATTTAAGACAATTATCCCCAACTCAACAACAAGAGGTTGTGAACTTTACCGAGTTTCTCCGTCAGAAGTTTGCTTCAGCAACGAGAAAATCCAGTTTATCCCTTCAACAACTTGCCAAGCTCCCCATCGAAGAACGACATCAGTATCTTAAAGCTTCGATCGCTGCAACTGCTGATGATTTTGCTACAGATTCAGAACTAACAGAATTCTCAGTTCTCGATGCCGAAGATTGGGACGAGCATGACTAGTGCTAAACGTGGTGAAGAAATATAACATTAACTTTCAACTAACTCAATGTTACCCACCGTTATTTTACCTGGCTACCTCGAAAGTGCGGATGTTTATCTACCACTTCAGCAAGCTTTAACCGCACTTGGTACGCCCACGACGACAGTACCACTGAGGAAAAGAGATTGGCTACCAACACTCGGCGGTCGATCGATGATACCTATACTGCGACAACTCGATCGAACTGTCAATGCAGCTTTAGCAGATAACCAAGCTAAACAAATTAATCTGATCGGACATTCAGCAGGTGGGTGGATTAGTCGGATTTATATTGGTGAAATACCCTATACAATTCATGGCGATGTCGATGAAACTACCAAGCTGTGGAATGCTAAATCTAAAGTTGCTAACCTAATTACTTTGGGAACTCCTCACATTAGCGGCGAACGATGGACAAAGAAAAATCTCGATTTTGTTAATGATAATTATCCTGGAGCGATGTATGCAGATTTACAATATATCTGCGTTGCAGGTAAATCCATCTATGGTGAAAAAAAGCTTGGTCAATGGTTAGCTTATAGTAGCTATCAACAGACTTGTGGGGAGGGAAATACTTGGGGTGATGGGATTACGGCAATTGCGGCGGCTCATTTAGCAGGTGCGACTAATATCACGATTGAAGGGGTCAAACATTCACCTCGAAGTCCAGGTATTTGGTATGGTTCGCCGGAAGTTCTCGATCGATGGGCTAAATATTTGAGCTAGGACAAGTAAACTAAGGGTGAATCCTTTTTTTGTAAGCTATAATCGAGTTACAGAGCTGTAGTCAGAGGTGAAGTAATGTTAGTCGCGATCGATACAGGTGAACAGAGAACCTTTCTTCAAGGTATCAGTTGGAATCTTTATAAAAATCTCTTGACAGAAATCGGCGATGGTGGAAAAGCGCGATTGAGTTATCATCGAGGAGATTTGGAATTTATGACTCCGCTACCATCACATGAAAACTATAATCGTCAGATCGATCGAGCGATTGTTGTTTTGGCAGAGGAACTGGATCTAGACTACAATCTGTTTGGCTCGATGACGATTAAACGACAAGATCTCGAAGCTGGGAAAGAACCAGATTCTTGTTATTACATAGCTAATGAACTGGCAGTTCGCGGGAAAGTTAAGTTAGATTTCGATCGAGATCCACCACCCGACTTAGCATTAGAAATCGATATTACTAGTAGTTCGCTCAATCAGCTTGCTTTGTACGCGACATTGGGAGTTGGTGAAGTGTGGCGATATGATGGAGCAGCCTTAATCTTCTACCAGCTACAGTCGGGTAAATATGCAATTGTCGATCGATCTTGCACGTTCCCGATTTTAGCACCCGATCGAGTATTGGAATTCCTGACAGATTGCCAAACACATGGGGTAAATCAGGCGGTGAAAATTTTGCGGAAATGGATTCAAGCAAATCGCTGAGATCGAGTTTAGATCGATCGTCTGGTAAATACACGAGCCACACCATCATATCTTGTGGAGTCTCGATCGTTGGTGTAATATCTCCACAGGAGAGGCTCTCGGAAACGACTATGCTTTGCGGAATCGAGTGGTTAATGTTATAACAGTCTTACGATACAGCACAAATTACGTCCGGCTGGTTTAAAAAAAAATGCACAGTTTACTGGATCGGTGTCGCTACACCCTCAACCTGAATGACTCTGCTCGACGAGAGTCACAGATCGATCTATCCCAACTCATAGCTTCAAGTTGCCACAGCCGAAGACGTTAATTTAATTTGGCATCGGCACGCAAATCGTATCAAAAGATAGAACGCAGAATGATTTCTAGCGTTAGTATTGTTATTTAATGAATATTTAGGAGTATTTTAATGAGTTTAGATACTGTGGTTGCGCCGACGATTCATCCAGAATTGTTGTCAACTTTTAGTCAGGATGAGTTCAATAGTCATGTGATGACGACTTATGGACGGTTCAATCTAGCCTTGATTAAGGGTGAGGGTTGTACTGTCTGGGATACAGAGGGCAAGGCTTATCTGGACTTTGTGGCGGGGATTGCTACTTGTACGCTGGGACATGCACATCCAGCGGTAATTGAAGCGGTGATGGCGCAGATTAATACGCTGACTCATGTTTCCAATCTCTATTATGTGCCCGTGCAGGGGGAGTTGGCGAAGTGGTTGGTTGACCATTCTTGTGCCGATCGAGTATTCTTCTGTAATTCTGGGGCAGAAGCGAATGAGGGTGCCATCAAATTGGCACGGAAATACGCTCACACGGTCTTGGGCATTGCCGAACCGATAATTTTGACTGCACAGGCTAGTTTTCACGGACGGACGTTGGCGACGGTGACAGCTACCGGACAGCCTAAGTATCACAAGAACTTCGCGCCATTGATTCCTGGGTTCCAGTATGTACCCTACAATGATTTTGCGGCGATTGAGTCAGCAGTTGCCGAATTAGATGGACGCGTAGCTGCAATTATGCTCGAACCGTTGCAAGGTGAAGGCGGGGTAAATCCTGGGCAAATCGAGTATTTCCAACAAGTGCGGAAACTCTGTGACGAGAAGGGCATCTTACTAATCCTCGACGAGGTACAAGTGGGAATGGGACGTTCGGGGAAATATTGGGGGTATGAGCAATTAGGGATCGAGCCGGATATTTTCACGAGTGCGAAGGGTTTGGGTGGTGGGATTCCGATTGGTGCGACACTGTGCAAGGAATCTTGTAATGTGTTCCAGCCTGGAGATCATGCGAGTACCTATGGCGGTAATCCGTTTGTATGTGCGGTAGCTTTAGCTGTCTGTCAAACATTGGAACGGGAAAATATCCTCGCCAATGTCCAAGCACGCGGCGCACAATTACGAGCTGGCTTACAACAGTTAGCCGTAAAATATCTCGATATCTCTGAAGTTCGGGGTTGGGGTTTAATTAATGGTTTGGAGTTGCAAGCTGAGAGTAAAATTAATGCGATCGATCTGGTTAAAGCAGCGATGGAATTAGGTTTATTATTAGTTCCTGCGGGTGTGAAAGTCGTCCGATTCGTACCACCATTAACTGTCTCAGTAGCGGAAGTCGATCGAGCTGTAAGTATTATCGATCGGGTTTTGGCAGCAATGTAGTAAATTTAGAGTGGGTAATTCCCACTCTAATTCAACCAAGTTGAGAAGAGAGAATTTAAAATTTGAGTTTTTAGCAGATAGACAAGATGCAATTCCGATTGTTGCTGGATGGTATTTTGAAGAGTGGGGATGTAATGTTCCTGGAAACTCGATAGAACAAACAATCGCTCGACTTAATGATAAGCTGAATCGTGATAATTCCTGTACCTGTATTAGCTGTCGAAGCCGAAAAAATCTTAGGTGTCGTTCAACTTAAATTACATGAAATGGACATTTATCCAGAGCGAGAGTCCTGGATAGGTAGCTTATTTGTTGAGCCGAAATATGGAGGAAAAGGTATTGGTTCAGCACTTGCAAATAAAATTGTGACAATTGCAGCAGATTTTGGAATAAAAGAGCTTTATCTTCAAACAGAGGCTGTAGATGGAGGTTTGTATCAGCAGCTTGGTTGGCACTCGATCGAAACCGTTCGATCTAGAGGCGTGGATGTAACAGTGATGGTCAGAAAAATTGACGTATAATTGTTATTATCAATAGTTGAAAACCCTTCAATAATCGATCTAACTTATATCCGCTCAAATCCAAAGATCGTCTGTTAGCAAGTTATAATTCCGACTTTCATAAAACTCAGTAAAGTCCTTATTGTCAGAAGCAGGAAATTCAGCAATAATTTGCTCTTTCAATATTAGCAATATGCGATCGCCAATATCTCTACCAAATGAGCCGCGCAAAGCTTTTTCATACCATCTGTTAAGATCGCTTTCAGTAATAACACTCTGAATTTTAGCTTTCCAGCCAATTTGATTGAGCAATGAGATAATTAATGATTGTTCGCTGTCTCGGCATACAATTACAATTCTGTCTGCGGTAACAGAACCGACAATGTTTTCGGCTAATTCGGGAGTTAAGGATAGGTGCTTAATTTGGATTGCCATACCAAAATTAGCATACATATCCAATCCACGATCCGCAGCATTTGTTACACCAACTCGATAAATCTTAGCTGGTAAGTTTAATAAGTAATTATCTGGAGTAAGTCCGATAACCATTTCGGCAAAATCAGCGAACTCTTCTAGCAATCCCACTTTTTCTTCATTAATACCGATCGTAATAGTAACTTCTAAAGCCTCAACCAACACTGAAAACAAAGCATAAACGATTATTTCATAAACCTTATCAATACTTCTCCTTAATCCTGGCTCATTCCAAAACAGATCGATAAAATCTTGAATTTCAAAGTCCTTTAAATCGTAGCGAGCGCAATATTGTAATGCAGAGGACAGTTGAGTAAAGCGTTCGGCAAATCGGCGGTAAATATATGCTTCAATAATTCCACCTTTTAATCTATTCTCTTTACCTAAAATTACTAATGTTTGAGGTGGTATAGCTTTGGTAAAAAGGGCTTCTTGATACTCTGCTGATGATGAGCTGCTGCGCCCAACGAATCGATCTGTTATCGCATTTCGCCAAACCTTGGATGTGTTTCGATATGTATTGATGTCTGTTAAGTGAATATCTTGGCTAACTCGATCGCGATGTAGTATTTCGGCGATCTGGATCGGTTTATATAAATGCACTCTGCTTATTTTTATAATTCGATCTAATGCAGCTTTTGCTTTTTCCAGAGTCATGCGTTAATAGCTTTTAAAAGGGTTAGTTGTTTGTATTCTTTCTTGCTTTATTTCGGTTGAAGTTGTTGAATTGCCTCTATCATGTTACTCGCAACAGCTTCGATGACTGGGATTGCGACACTGTTACCTGTCAGTTTTCGCATAGCTTGATAGCTAACGACAATTTTAAATGTCTCTGGGAAACCTTGCAGTCTTAGCATCTCTCTAGAAGTTAAACGTCTTTTTCCATTTACCAATAAATAATTATAAGATGCTCCCGCTCTCAATGCACATGAATAAGGTAAGGCAGAGATATTACCTCCCTTATTTTCATGCCAAATAGAGGGTGTTGAATATGCTTTTTTGATTTTTTCTAAGCGATTGGCTACTATTTTTTCATTTGCAAAGTACGAAATATCTATATCACGATCGGGTTCTAAAATCTGCGATAGCAGTTTGTAGGAACATAGTGGTATCGGAAAACTAAAATCTATATCTTCTCTAAAGCCAACAATAATTATCCGCTCTCTTTTCTGTGGAAGACCAAAATCCAAAGCATTCAAAACTTTTATATGGACAAAATAGCCTAATACTTCTAGCTTTTCTTTTATTATAGTCAAAGTACGACCGGAATCATGAGATCTAAGTTGCTTGACATTTTCAAGCATAAAGGCATAGGGCTTCTTTACTCTTAGAATTTCTTCGATGTTGAAAAATAGCGTTCCCCGCGTATCAGCAAACCCAAGAGATTTTCCAATAATACTAAATGGCTGACATGGAAATCCCCCAAGCAAGATATCATGATCGGGAATATCTTCAGGAGCGATTTGAGTGATGTCTCCATGAGGCTTATCGCCATGATTAGCTTCATACATTTTTTGGGCATCGGTATCCCATTCGGACGAAAAGACACATTCACAGCCATGAGCTTCAAAGCCAAGTCTTATTCCACCGATTCCAGCAAACAGATCGATGATTTTAATAGTCATAACTCACCTAATTTTATAATGTTACCAAAAATAACCAGATCGAACTCTAGTTCTTTGTTCGCTTGGATCGTGTTCTAATGTATACTCGCGAGTAATTGCACCTTGTGCGCGTAAATTAGCAACTTCACTTTCGGCGACTTCGGTATCTGTAGATAATAGAATCACTTGTTGACTGGCTGCGGGGAAATATCGCTCGATCAGATTGGTACGATGGGAGGAATCTAATCTACCTAATGGCGTATCGATCGCGATCGGTAATTGTCGTCCCGATACTCGTGCTAACCCCCATAATAAAGCGATCGCGAGGAGTTGTTTTTCACCTGCGGAAAGTCGATGTTTTGGTAATAATTTGCCCTCGCGATCGTGAAGGGACAGTGTGAATGTTTTACTATCGATCGTCACTCGCTGCACGAGTTCGGATTTGTGCAATAGGTAGCGAAAGCATTCAGTAACTTCATTTTCGAGCTTATTAATTTTTTTGAGCGTCAGCTTTTCTTTGAATATTTGTAATGTTGCCTTGACTTTAGCAACGGAATCAATGATGTGCTGGTCGTTTTTAAGCTTGATATTTGTTTCGGTATAGGTTGCTAATTCCTGTCTGGTTTTGGTGGTAATTCTATCGAGTTCCAAATATCGTCGATCGCTACTAATTTTATCAGCTTTGAGTTGAGATACTAGTTCACGAGCGGTGGTTTCTTGGGTTTTGAGTCGGATATATTCTTCGGGCGATGCTGCTTCAGCTATTTGGCGATCGAGAAAATCTAGATCGGCTTCTAGTTTGGTTAATTTAGTTTTGATTTCGACACTTTTGTGAATGTCTCGATCGAGGTCATATTTGAGGATATTATCTAACTGACTCATCACCTCATTATTTACACCCAAATAAACCGATTGCTCTAGTTCGACTTCCTGAATTAGGCTGTGATTTTCACTTTCCAGGAAGGCTTGAATATTGGTAATCTGGGTTGCTAAAATATCTTGTTGCTGGAGGTATGCGAGTAATCGCCGATCTCGATCGACTAATAAATCTAGGGCGGCTTTACCTTGACGATGGCGGAGTTCGATCGCTCCTTGAGCTTGGACTTGAGTTAGTAACGGTGCGATCGATGCTAAAGGTAAACTACCCGCCGCCAGATTAGCTAGCTCTTGGCGTTGCTGTTCGATTTGAGTTTGAATTGCTTTTGATTCTAGCTCTAATTCTTTGCCGCCAGCAGCGATTTTGCCTCCTTCCAGGACGAATTTATCAAAGGCTTGCTCTTCTTCTTCGATCGCGATTGCTAACTTTATTTCAAGCTTATCTAATTCGGATCGTACCGCGATTAATTCTAACTGTTGTAGCTCTAATTTAGATTCGATTTCATCGATCGCTTCTAATTGTTTACTAGTTGCCACATCTCGCCGTTTTCGGCTGACTAATACATCTAAATCCGCCGCAAGTCGTTCGGCTAACTCTAATCCTAACAATGATTGAATAGCATCGAATACGCCGACAGGTGGAGTTTCCTGCTCTGCCAATTCCTTGACCTGTTCGCCATCAAATAGAAATAGATTAGAAATCCCTAATGGTAAAATATTTTCAATGTACTCATCCCAAGTATTGAGCAGAGCTTTATCCGCCCAATCATTTACCAAAATTCCTAACGTATCCTTACCTTCTTTCGGATTGCGTTCCCAATATCTGACAATCCGAATATCTCGTAAATCCCCATCCTCAGCGACCTGAAATGCTAGCTCGATTCTAGCTTTTTCTACTAATGGTGTTTGACGACTGACGCACTGATCGAGAAAATCCCCATAACTCAAACTTCCCCGTGTCGAACATTGAGCGCGGGCACCATACAAAGCTAACCGAATCGCATCCATAATTGTCGTTTTCCCCCCACCATTCATCCCGCCGATCAGAATAATCGGGCGACTATCTGCCGACAGATCCGGTAATAAATTAATAGTGTTCTTACCTAAATAAGAGCCAAAGTTTTCTAAAACCAGTTCGCGGAATAGCATAGTAGAGGGTAGAGGGTAGAGGGTAGAAGATATCTGAAATATAGCAATCCTAAATGAGCAGCTAGGTTGATGTAGGGTGTGTTAGGCGGAAGCCGTAACGCACCAGCACTTACTGAGATCTGATTTAGGATCGCTAAGAAGAAAGACCGCAGTTGGTCAGATTTGGAGCTAGCCCGACTCGATTATATGTTTACAAAACACTAAACCTCTTGCTCGATCGCGTGGATGACGGCAACTGCATGAGCGATCCCATCCTCAGCTTGAATTTTTGCTCCTAGATTGGCTGCTTGCCGAATCATCACTAGATCTGTCACCGCCCGATCGATCGCCTGTGCGAGTAATTCGACTGTTAATTGTTTGCGGGGAATCGGTGCTGTGCCAACGCCTAATTTTGCTACTCGTTGCCCCCAGAATAACTGGTCGCCAAAGAAGGGAATGACAATCGATGGTACACCAGCCCTCAATCCCGCCGCAGTCGTCCCAGCACCACCATGATGCACCACCGCCGCCATACGCGGGAACAGCCACGAATGGGGAATAGACTCTACCATCAGAACTGTATCTGGTAAATTCGCCTGACTCAGACCGCCCCAGCCAGAGAGTAATATACCACGTTGTCCCGATCGATCCAGAGCTGCTAAGACCAAAGCGGCTGTTGCTGCGGGTTTACGACTACCCATACTGCCGAATCCGATATATACAGGCGGTTTACCGCTGTTGAGAAACTTCATCAGGGCAGCAGGTGGAGTCCAGTCGGCGGCGGCATCCAAAAACCAATACCCAGTCACCTGAGTGTTTTGCCAATCAGATGGTTGGGGAATTACGGATGAACTAAAACCATAGAGAGTGGGATATTGACGTAATGCAGCCGAATTGTACGATCCCCAAAATGGTGCTGGGGGTAAGTTTAATACCTGCTGCCGTGCCAATCGATCGGCTTGCCGGAATCCTTGCCACATCATCTGGCGGAATAAATGATGGGATAGCCGATTGACAGTACCGCCAAGTCTGGAAATGGATTGGGGGAGTACGATGGCAGGAAAGGCGGTAGTGGGAGTAAAGGGAAAGATATAGGCTTGCAAGAATCGAATATTTAGCTTCTGCGCCAGGGCGATGGAAAGGTACAAGCCCCCAACACCTGCGACGAGTAAATCTATCCCCCGACAGGCGGCGATGCCATCCTGCGCCCAATCGATCGCGGCAGATCGAACGAGTTTTGCTGTGTGTGCGTTAATTGCCAGAAAATTTCCTTGCTCCAAGAGTTTGAGCATTTCTGGAGATTCGATAACTGCTTGGACATCACCCTTGACAGGATAGAACTCTAATCCATGCGATGTCACTAATCGTTCAAAATTTTGATGGGTAATTAAGCGGACGAAATGACCTGCTGCTTTTAAGCCCTTTCCCAGCGCAATATATGGCTGCACGTCGCCTCGACTTCCCATCGCCATAATTGCAATTTTCACGATCGCACTCCTGTGATTAATTGACTAAGAAATTATGCAGTGAGATTTACATTGGCTCTGGTGCGTTACCCTGCGGGATAACACACCCTACAATATTCTTACATGTCAAATAGGATTGCTATGGCAGCAGTTAAAACTGTAGTTAACGTTGAGACTAACTCTCAGAGTAGATCGGCGAGATAAATATCTTTTTCTAATAGGCAAGCATGACCGCTATTGGGTAAGAGCGTGGTTTTTGACTTGGGCAATAGTTGTTGAAGAATGCGTACCTCTGGCAGCGATGGCAAGAGTCGATCGAGTTCTCCAGCAATTAGCAATACTGGGATATTAATAATTTTTGGCAAGACTGCATGAATCTGAAAATGCCGGAGCAAATCTAGTCGCCAAGCTGCCGACTGCGGTTGAACCGAAAGCATCGCATTGAGCAAGCTCTGACGGTCTGGTGCGGCAACTCGATCGGCATCGATGAGAAAGTTTACCAAAATTCTGGCAGAGAGTGGATACAGGGCATCTGGGAGCAGTCTGATCGCCGAACTTCCGCCTGCTAACCAAGGTAATCGCACCAATGAAGAAGCAGGATTGATCAGTACCAATTTACAAATTTTGGCACTCATTTGCCCCGCTACCTGCATCGCAAAACAAGCCCCAAAGGACTCGCCACAAAAGTATATATCTCGCCCCTCAGTCAATTCGGTCGCAATCAATTGGAGAGATCGATCGACCAAACCCGCCCAATTCGTTAGATCGTTACCAGCAATCGCCAAACAGCGGATATCAAATCTAGCTGCCAACCGATCGATCTGTTTGTACAATAATTGACCAGTTCCATCCATCCCTGGAAAGAATACAAACAGTGGTAGGTGCGGCTGTGCGGGTCGAGGCTGAAAAAAACTGAGGGGATAAAGCTGCATGGTTTACGCGGAGAGCAGGTCAGCAACTTGTTGCGATAAAGTGGCGGTCAATTCTTTTACCACTTTACCAGCTTGACGACCGTGGTATTGCTCCTGGTATGGTGCGAGCGAAAAAGGTTGACCCAGCCGAATCGATACTTTTTGATACAGTACTGCTGGATGCCAGCCATCTTGTTTAAACAGTGGCTCTGAAGGATCTAAGTATTGAAGCATACTTAGGGGCACGGCTGGCCACTGGATTTCAGATTGAGATCGGATTGCTACTGGCAAAATCTGTAAATTTGGTACCGCCGCTTGCAATGCTATATGAGCAAAGCCCCGATAAAAATGACATGCGCTATGTGGTATGGGGGTGTTGAGCATCGGAGCCGCACCTTCAGGAAAGATCCCGATGATTTTGCCGCGATCGAGCAATTCGGTAGAATGACGCAGTAGATCGGGGTACCAGTCGTCGCTCAGAGGGAAACCACCACAGCTCTGTAAGACCTCGCGCAACACCGGAACATTGCCCATAAAGCGGTGACAGACAAAGTTAATGGGAGTATTTAGGAAACTGGTCAGCAAAAAGGGGTCGAGAAAGCTGCGGTGATTGGAGACAATCAACAGTGGGCCAGATGGGGGTAAACGTTCGGGGTTTTGTACCTTCACGTCCATGCCCAATAAACCCAAGAAATCTTGAGCGATGGCGGTAATATAACCATCAAATGGGGCAATTGACTCCAGTAAATTCATGCAGTTCTCTGAAATGATGTGCTATGTGACCGAGGAAGAGATCGCTCCTCATCCATGTATCTATTTGGTTTAGAGCTTCGCTCTAGGGCAGGAAAGCACGTCTTAAACTTTCTTTACAATTTAATTCTAACCTGATTTTTGGCGATCGGGTAAATTACAAAGATGCTCTGATTAGAAGGATAATGATCCATAACCCATCACCCCCTTAGGCAATGGTTCAAACATCGATTAAACCCATCACACTCGAAGACTTTCTCAAGCTGCCAGAAACCAAACCTGCCAGCGAATTTATTGATGGTCAAATTATCCAAAAACCTATGCCTCAAGGAAAACACAGTACTATTCAAGGCGACCTTGTATCCGCTATCAATACCGTACTCAAGCCAGAGCGCATCGCTCGCGCCTATCCCGAATTACGCTGCACCTTTGGCGGGCGTTCGACAGTTCCCGATGTTGCTGTGTTTGCGTGGGAGTGCATCCCCCGCGATGATGATGGCAAAGTTGCTAATGTATTTGCACTCGCGCCTGACTGGACGATTGAGATCCTCTCCCCCGCTCAAAGTCAAACCAAAGTAGTGCGGAATATTCTGCACTGTCTCAGCCACGGTACCCAGATGGGATGGTTAATCGACCCTGAAGAAGAAGTCGTATTTGTTTATCTAGCTGACCGAACGATCTCTATGTATGAAGAGAAAGACGATCTGTTACCCGTACCTGGATTTACAGCCTCTTTTCAATTGACTCTCGGTCAACTATTTAGTTGGTTAGAGGATTAGGAACGGATATCGCCCGAGGTAAGATGCGATCCTTACCTTATGTATTGTGGATCGATCCGCCGAAAGGTCAAACTAATTCGACCTTCAATCACATTCGCTCTTTTGATGGCATGACTCCAAAATTTCTGGGTTTTTTGGCTCATATACATCAACGAACCATGAGGCAATAGGTATTGCATTCGCAGCGAGTAATCGGCTGTCGATCGAAATGAGAGCTTTCGGTCTGTACCTAATGAGATGATAATAATCTGTGTTCCAGCTTCGAGATTGTCTATTTCATCAGAATGAAAACCCATTTTCGAGCGTCCATCTTCATAGTAATTGACTAAACAACTATTGGGTTCAAATCCCAATGTCTCTTGGAGCTGTTTACATACAGGTTGCAGTAAAGGGTGCATCGGCTGTCGATCGTAAGTCAAGCCAGAGTAATTATAAGGCAGTCCAAAACAAGCAGTTTTACGGGCACTAATTCGCAGATCCCACTCGATGCGATCGCGTAATTGGATATATAATTCGGTTGCCGCTATTGATGATAAATAATCGGGGCAAATCGTAACTTCTGGCTCAGTCATTATGAGAGTGGAAAGTGGATGGTGAATGGTGAATGGTGAATTAGTAGTATTCATAAGGTGGGCACTGCTGATGGGCGGGTTCCCCGAAGCGACGTTTGCGGGGGAAGCTGGTTGGGTTGGCAACCCAACCCCCCGCAAAGCTCGCGCCCCAATCCACCATCTAGGTTTCAGGCACGATCTATTTTGTAAATAATTGCCCCTACCAGCGCACCCGATCGATCTCTGAGAATGCCTATTGTAATTTAGATAAATCCAAATACTCAGAAATCGAGTCTGCCAATTTATCGAAAATCTCTTCCCGCTGACTGGCATAATCAGGCACATCAGTAGTGATGGGGGACAAATGACGGCGAGAACGAATCTGGTTTAACCAGTCTCTGCGCCATTTACCATTATCGAAGATCCCGTGTAAATATGTGCCCCAGAGATGGAGTTGGCGATCGACAATCCCCAGACTTTTATTGGTAAATAATTGCTCGTATTCATCGCTAGCAGGGCGTTCGGGGTGCCATTGGGTAGTACCTTGATGGATTTCGTATCCAGCGATCGACACGCCCTCAGTTGGATAATTGGTGGTAGTAGTGAGCTGGCGGGTAGTTTTGGTTTCGGTGATGGTGGTTTGGAGTGGGAACAGGTTTAAGCCTGGATATTCGCCAGGGATACCTTCGATTCCGGTGGGATCTGCGAGGGTAGTACCCAACATTTGGAAGCCGCCACAAATCCCGATAATTGTGCCGTTATTGGCTAGGTAATCTGGCAGCATTGTCGCGATGCCAGTTTTTTGCAGCCACTGGAGATCGGCGATGGTAGTTTTCGAGCCAGGTAAAATTACTGCGTCGCAGGTATTTAGTTCATCTTTAGTCGTAATATATTTGAGATTGACTGTCGGTTCGGCATCGAGTGGATCGAAATCTGTGAAATTGGAAATGCGCGGAAATCTGACGACCCCAATTGTTAAATCTGCATTGGGTTTTCGCGATCGACGTTCTAATAAATCTAACGAATCTTCCGATGGAAATACTTGGTCTAACATCGGAATTACCCCAATTACCGGAATCCCTGTGCGTTCCTCTAACCAAGTAATTCCCGACTCTAGAAGCGATCGCTGTCCCCGAAATTTATTGATAATAAATCCTTTAATTAATGCGCGTTCTTCGGGTTCTAATAACTCCAAAGTCCCGACAATATGTGCAAATACACCACCGCGATCGATATCAGCAACTAATACCGTATTTGCCTGTAAATAACTCGCCACCCGCATATTAGTTAGATCGCGATGTTTGAGATTGATTTCGGCTGGACTCCCTGCACCTTCGCAAACAATATAATCAAATTCTACAGCTAATTTATCCAAACAACTGGTAATCGCCGCCCACCCGCGATCGAAATAATCGCGATAATAATCCGCCGCCTGGACTCTCCCCACGGCTGCACCCATCAAAATTACCTGAGAAGTCATGTCGCCCTGAGGCTTGAGCAAGATCGGATTCATCTCCACTCGCGGCTCGATTTTCGCCGCCCAAGCTTGGACAGCCTGAGCGTGACCCATTTCTTTACCATCGGCAGTAATATAGGCATTTAGAGCCATATTCTGCCCCTTGAAGGGGGTGACTTTCCACCCTTGGCGCACCAGCAGCCGACAGATAGCAGCCGTAATTAGTGATTTTCCGGCGTGGGATGTGGTGCCCACAACCATGATGGATTTAGTCAATTGGTGAAAATGGGATAAGTACTACTTAATTTTACCGAATATTAAGGGTTTAGAGCCTCCATTGGACTATAGTCAACTGGACGGGTCTCCCGCCCAATGGTGCACCGACTATGGGTCTCCCGCCCAGTGCGCAGCACGGAGTGCTGGGCGGGTAAAATGTAAGGCTTTAAATCTCCGTCTTAATAACTTCGCTATCAACTATCAACTATCAACTATCAACTAATTAACAACATCTTCACCCTACAACGCCAAATTATCGAGAGCATCGATACCACCACAGCCTTAGAATTTAGGCTACTAGAGCAGATGGGAGAAACCGCTGAAACCTTGCCAGAACTCGAAGAACTTCAGAGTATTAGGGAACGGTTATTGTCTCCGTACTCAAGATTACATACTCTAGTACTCAAAGCTGCCCAATCTCAGCCAGTAGCTCCTAATGATGTGTTAAATTTATTGTATCGCTCTATTGAATCAACAGAAGCTGCGTTAGCTGCTAGTATTGCCAGTTTGCAAGAAATCCAACGTAATTGGAATTAATTATGAGTAACAACTTTAAAATTCCCGATGCTGAAACTAGAGCCAGATCGATCGCCAACATCAGAGCAGCGGGTAGACTCTTGGACTTATGCACATTAGATCTAGATGAAGCGATCGCCGCCTTTGACAAACATCTATTCCAACAACGTCGAGCTAGATTATTACCTAAATCTAACTACATTTCTACCGAAACAGTTGAGAACTAGTTTCTGGTCGGCTCTTATATACTTGTGAGCGAAGTTAGATCGATTTGACACAACTCTTAACTCGTGTCACAATAATAGTACGTACGCTAAGTAATTAGCCAAATGAAATCTACATCAGTTCAGGCTGCATCATCGACGTTAGGGCAAGAATTTAGGGCACCACATAGCACTGGGTACCGGATCAAATTGCTGTCTCAATTACTCTATCGGAAATTTAGCGATCGACTCGATCCGTTTGGGTTGACACCGTTTCACTGGTTGGTGCTTTGTTGCTTGTGGCAAGAGGATGGGATTCCGACTTCTTACATTGGCGAGAAATTGCAGCAGGTGGGCGGAACTCTGACGGGAGTACTGGATCGGATGGAGGAGCGGGGATTTGTGCGAAGGGAACGCGATCGCCAGGATCGGCGGATCTGTCGGATTTGGTTGACTGACGCGGGAAAGGAGTTCGAGCATGTCTTACCGCAGCTAGTGGCTGACTTACATGAGGAGACTTGGCAAGGTGTCTCTCCACAGGAGCGCGAACAATTTTCGCACGTACTCAACCAAGCGATCGTCAATCTCAGCTAACGAAAATTATGGATCTAAATCCCCATCCTAAAAACCCAATTATCTGCTTGATTCAACACATGCGCCAGGTATCCTCCGCCTGAAAAGCAATTATCAATTATCAATTATCAATTATCAATTAATTTAAGGATATCTCGATCGTTTCACCAAGTTCATCCGATCGACAGAAGTGCAAACGCCTTAATACTGCGAAGATAGTACGCATACAAAATATTTATTTATCTTTACATCACCGAGTTGCCTGAGTTGAGCCAGGAGTAACTGCGGCTAGGATTAACTGCTATTTTTTTATTGAGAATCAACGATGCAAACGCTAACCAGTAACGGAAATAACAACTCCGATCCGAACAAAATCATTGTATCCGAGCAAGACTTAACGATTGATGGACACAAGCTCAAAGAGCGCAATCTGGATCTGACAATTATTAGAGTCCCTGAATCGCCCGCGACACCAGATGCGGGCAAAGGTGTAGCAGGAGATCGCCAGCCAACACCGAAAAAGAAAAAACCGATTGCGCTGATTTTAGCAGGATTGGGAATTGGAGCGATCGGTGCGAGTATTTTTGGTTATCGTTATTGGCAATACTCCTCTACCCATCAAGTGACAGACAACGCCACAGTAGCTGGACATATTCACCAAATTAGCAGCAAAATTGGGGGGACTGTCACTGAGGTACTCGTAAATGACAACCAGCAAGTGCAACCAGGGCAATTATTAATTAAGCTCGATCCAAAAGACTACGAGAACAAAGTTCAGCAAGCAAAAGCTGCACTAGAGTCGGCGCGGCGACAAGCAAATGCAGCTCAAGCCAATATTGCCTTGGCATCCCAAACCACAAGCGGTAAGACGACTCAAGCTCAGGGAGATCTCAGCACCGCCCAAGCCGCCATCGGTACAGCGCAAGCTACCGTGCAAGAGGCGAGATCGGGAATTCCCGCAGCCCAAGCAGTCGTACAAGAGGCACAAGCTGGAATCCCCCTAGCACAATCACAGGTAGCCCAAGCCGATGCCAACCTCCAGAAAGCCACGGCTGACTACAATCGGTACAACAGTTTGTTTCGACAAGGTGCCGTCGCAGGGCAACAATTAGATACTGCTAGAGCCGCCTACGCCGTCGCCCAAGGGCAAAAAAGTTCGGCCCTCCAAGGAGTCCAACAAGCCAACGCCCGACTCGCCTCAGCCAAAGTTGGTGTCGCTAGAGCGCAATCTCAACTAGCAGTAGCACAAGAAGGAATTACGAGCGCACAAGCCAAACTAGCAGCATCTAGAGGCGGATTGCAACAAGCTACCGCCAGCGGACAACAAACAACAGTCAACCGCAGTCAGTATGAAGCAGCACAGTCAGCGATCGCTCAATCTCAAGCGTCTCTCAAAGATGCTCAATTGCAGCTATCTTATGTAAATATTACGGCATCTACTGCCGGACGGATCGGTCGTAAAAATGTTGAAGTTGGCAACCGCATTCAAGTAGGATCGCCACTAATGGCAGTTGTCGATAATAATTTTTGGGTAGTGGCAAATTTCAAAGAAACCCAACTGGGCAAAGTGAAACCTAAGCAGCCAGTGGAAGTTAAGTTAGACGCTTTTCCCAATCATATATTCAGAGGTTTTGTAGATAGTATCTCACCAGCATCTGGCGCACAATTTTCACTATTACCACCCGACAATGCTACGGGAAATTTTACCAAAATCGTCCAACGGATTCCCGTCAAAGTCAACTTAGATCCCCAAAGTATCAAAGGTTATGAATCGCGGATTACTCCAGGTATGTCTGCTGAAGTTACTGTCGCGATCGAATAGAGCTGTTACTTAATTCAGGGATGACTTGTGGGGGCATTCCCTGAAGGTTGCGCCCAATTGCACTAGCAGGTATTACCCCTACAATCGACTTATTTAATATGCAGGCAACTGAATCAAAATTTTTACCACCCGCATTGCGATCGAGGAACTATCGGCTGTTCTTTGGCGGACAAGGGATATCACTGATCGGCACATGGATGACGCAAATCGCTACTGTGTGGCTGGTTTATCACATTACTAATTCTGCTTTTATGCTGGGAGTGGTGGGATTTACCAGTCAAATTCCCAACTTTTTGCTGACACCTTTTGGGGGAGTATTTGCCGATCGATTCCCCCGCCGCCGGATTTTGGTTACTACCCAAATTCTGTCGATGGTGCAATCATTAACCCTTGCCGCTTTAGCATTGTCGAATACGATCGAGATCTGGCACATTATCGGATTGAGCTTATTTCAAGGTACGATTAGTGCCATCGATGCGCCAGCCAGACAAGTATTCGTGACTGAACTTGTCGAGCGTAAACAGGATCTACCCAATGCGATCGCAATTAACTCGACGATGTTTAATGGAGCGCGATTAATTGGGCCAGCAATTGGGGGATTACTGATTGCTAGAGTAGGTGAGGGCTATTGTTTTTTGATCGATGGGCTAAGTTATATTGCCGTAATTATCGCTTTACTAGCAATGCGACTCAAGCCTAAGTCAATCCCAGTCGCAGATGGCAATCCGTTGCAGAAAATCAAGGAAGGATTTACCTACGCTTTTGGCTGTCCGCCAATTAGAGCAATTTTATTATTATCCTGCTTAGTCAGTTTAATGGGGATGCAATATACCGTACTCGTCCCAGTTGTTGCCAATACAATTCTTAAAGGTGATGCCCAGACATTGGGATTTTTATTAGGAGCATCAGGAGTTGGTGCCGTAGCTGGTGGTATTTATCTAGCTACCAGAACAACAGTAGTCGGACTTGGTAAATTAGTTGTCATCGGGCCAGCAATTTTAGGAATTGGCTTGATTACTTTTGCATTATCGCGCTTTTTACCACTTTCTTTGTTGGCAATGTTAACGATCGGATTAGGTGTGATTTTACAAGTCGCCGCAGGTAATACAATTGTGCAAACGATCGTCGAGGATGATAAGCGCGGACGAGTGATGAGCTTATATACGATGTCATTTTTGGGCATTACGCCCTTCGGGAGTTTATTAGGTGGGAGTTTAGCCGATCGCATCGGTGCTACCTCCACGCTAATTATTGCTGGTAGTGCGTGTATTTTGGGATCGATTTTCTTTAGTAAGCAATTGCCACCATTAAAGAAAATCGTTCACGAAATCTATCGGAGAAAAGGCGTATTAAATTAATTGATAATTGATAATTGATAATAGGTCTAAACTTAATCTTTGTTTCGTTCGACTGATGCTCAAACATTTGGTCTAACAAGATCTCAAATGGATTCTATACACAAGTTATCTGAGTTGCTGCGTAGTCTGTGTTACCCCACCCCAGCCCTCCCCTTTATAAGGGGAGGGAGCCAAGAGAAAGCCCCC
>ENA-OFCE01000323-OFCE01000323.1-metagenomes-genome-assembly--contig:-NODE-323-length-32723-cov-26.783121_pt1 | contig 32723 bp, 30 predicted proteins | sample MGYA00153388_OFCE01 | MGnify analysis MGYA00153388 | reverse complement strand
TCTCTCATACTTGCTCTCTGAGTATTTCTACTCATTGCATAACTGAGATGCTCCCGTTAACTTCTTTGTAGTATGTTCATATTATCAGATTGACAGGAAGTGCGATCGACCTGTCAACACAAGTAAACTAAATTAACAAAAAAACTATGAAACCGATTAGACAAGGCGACGTAATTCTCACTCGCACAGAGCAAATTCAAGGACAAAAACAGCCTCACCTAACTCTCGCCGAAGGTGAAGTTACCGGACATTCTCACCGCATTATTGAGGGACAAGCTGAACTGTACGAAAAAGACGGCACTCTGTATTTGCGAGTGCTATCGCCGACAGCATTGCTGAGTCACGAAGAACACCATGCGATCGCAATTCCCGAAGGTAATTGGATGGTGCGAATTCAGCGGGAATATGAGCCCCAAGGTTGGCGGTATGTCGCAGACTAAGGTTAAAAAACTAACGCCAGCACAAGAGGCTCTGATTCCAGTTTATCGGGAAAAGTGGAGGGCGATCGCGCTTTCCACAGGCCCGATAGATCGATCGCATTTGCCAACAACTCCAAGCAGTAGAATTAGATAGTTGGCAAGAATATACGCTATTAAGCATCGATTTTGCTGACGATATCGATTTCGATTACGAGAGTCATGCAATCCCAGCTTATTTGTTAAAAATGACTTGTCCGAGTACGGGACACATTCACGCTTTGCGAGTGCCTCCTGATGTAGAATCAGCTAAAGAGGCAATTCGCTGGATAAATTGGGATCGACCCCGAGGAGTTTGGCGTACAAACTTGAAAATGAAAAAGCAGAAACACAAAAACTTTAGATTACTTGTTCATTAGGATGATTTCAGGAGATACGATCTATGGTAGTTGCAGCAAAGTCAATGATTTCTCTGGCAGAGTTTTTGGAATTGCCAGAAACTAAACCCGCAAGCGAGTATACAGACGGTCAAATTTATCAAAAACCTATGCCGCAAGGAAAACATAGCAAACTTCAAAGTGAGCTATTGTCGGCAATTTCTGAGGTTGGGGAACTTCAAAAGTTAGTCTGTGCTTTTCCAGAATTGCAGTGTACGTTTGGGGGGCGCTCAATTGTTCCCGATATCGCTGTGTTTGAATGGTCTCGCATTCCCGTTGATGAAGATGGAGAAATTGCCAACCGCTTTAAAATTCCACCGGATTGGATAATTGAAATTTTATCACCAGACCAATCTCCGAATCAGGTGATTAAAAAAATACTTTTTTCGCTCCAGCACGGCACTAAATTGGGTTGGTTCGCCGATCCGAGCGATAAATCAGTAATAGTTTTTCAGCCGAATCAAATGCCTGAATTTAAATCAGGTACAGATATTTTACCTGTACTTGGTATGTTGGGAGATTGGCAACTATCCGCAACCGATTTATTTAATTGGTTGAAAATGAATTGATTTAATATTAATTTCCAAAAGCTGGACACGGCATTGCTGTTTCTTTACCCGCGCGCCGGACACGGTAATGCCGTTTCCCTACCTGAAAACCGCTATATTGGCAAGAATCTTAATCTATCAAACACTAATAAACATTCTCTATGTGCCACTTAAAATGGTGGAATGCACAACTCATCAATTTAGCAAAAACTGTTAATAACATAAGAAAGAAGCCCACCTTCAATCAAAGGTGAGCTAAATTCATGCCAGCTTACGGACAGCTAGGCAATCGGGTCTCTTAGCCGATTGACGTAAAAGTTGAGAAAAAGATCCGAATCTTCCGGAAAAACTTATCCTCAACAATTAAGCTTCAGTTTACCCAAGCAAATAGGGAAAATTTCGCCCGCAGCGATGTTTCCCTGAAATTGGGGAAATGCTGGAGCTTTAATTTTCCAGCATTTCCCAGCTCGATCGCGCATCCGAAACCGATTAGGCATCTTCATCGTGAGCAAAGCGGTGGAACAAGAAGTCTAGGGCGTAGTTCCGCAAATTGTAGTATTCTGGATCTTCCATCATTTGAACCCGATCGCGCGGACGAGGAAACGGAATCTCCAGAACTTCACCAATTGTCGCCGATGGGCCATTGGTCATCATCACCAGGCGATCGGCTAAAAATAGCGCTTCATCGATGTCGTGAGTAATCATCAACACCGTACAGCGGTGATCGGTCCAGATTTTTAGCAACTCTTCCTGCAATTCCTCCTTCGTAATTGCGTCGAGAGCACCGAACGGTTCGTCTAAAATCAGCACTTTCGGGCGAATTGCCAAGGCGCGGGCGATCGAAACCCGCTGCTTCATCCCCCCAGAAATTTGCGGCGGTCTTTTATCAGCCGCTTCTGTCAATCCCACCATCGCCAAATGATCGTTGACGATCGCATTTTTTTCGACCTTCGACTTCTCAGGAAATACAGCATTAACAGCTATATAAACATTTTCAAACACCGTGCGCCAAGGCAACAAAGCATAACCCTGAAACACCACCATGCGATCGGGGCCAGGCTTCGTAATTTTCTCCCCATTAATCGTCACGCTACCTTCACTGGGAGAGTTAAAACCAGACACCATATTCAATAGCGTTGACTTGCCACAACCGGAGTGTCCGATGACCGTAATAAACTCTCCCTCAGCTACAGTCAAGTTAATGTTGTCTAGAGCTTTGTAACCGTTTGGGTATGATTTGTAAACACTGTCTATCACCAAAAAAGGTTGACGGCGATCGGTAGGTGGCTGGATTTGGGTTTTGGTGTTTGTCAGGTTTGTAGTGGTGTTGAGCATGGTTTTGGAGTTTGTTAGTGGGTTATTGGCAATTGCAAACAATGGAATTTTGAATGGTTAGTTGCGAGTTTAGATTACTTAAAGCATCTGTTTTTCTCGTTTATATCGAAGTCTCGATCCCTCTAAATCCCCCTTAAGAAGGGTGACTTTGAAGCCTCTTCTTCCCCCCCTTTTTTGAGGCAGACTTTGAGCGCTCTTGTCCCCCCTTGTTAAGGGGGGCTAGGGGGATCTCCGGGGCAACAAAACACAACCTAGGGGATATCTAGGTGGCTCATTGTCAGACGATCTCTAAGCAGCTCTGCGGCCGGAATCGAGTATGACTTGAGCCATGGTGAAATCACGTTTGATTTCCAGATTGTTGAGATAGCTGATCGGATCGTCACCACTAAACACCGTGCCATCAAACAAGCGAAGAGAACCACGAGTATGAGTAATATCAGACATTCCCAACTCTCGCGCCGCCGTGCTAAATGGGCCAACCCGCACCACACGTTCCAAAATTTCCACCCAGTTGCGGGGGAACACAGTATCGCCCCAACGTGCCATCTGCACCATGTGCCACAACTGTTCAGTACGGCTCGGATGGTTCACGGAGTCTCCGTAGAACAAGTGGTGGGCATATTCCCGCATGGGAGTATCGAGGTTGCAAGCAGAAGAATTAGGATCGCCGAGTTGGATGTAACTCTTGTCTGTGGCGACATATTCCCGTCCCGCAACAATTTCCGAAACCTCTTCGGCGTGATTTGGATCGGCGCAGTATTGAGAAGCTTCCAGCAAAGCTTTGATTAGAGCAATGTGAGTGTTGGGATAAGCATTGGCCCAGTCTTCTCGTACTCCCAAAATTTTCGCGGGGTGTCCGGGCCACAGTTCCAAATCTGTAGCTACGGTAAAGCCGACTCCTTCCATCGAGGCCCGCAAGTTCCAAGGTTCGCCGACGCAGAAACCGTCAATAGTGCCGCCCTGCAAGTCCACGATCATTTGGGCTGGAGGGATATTTTTCAGCACCACATCGCGATCGGGGTCAATGCCACCGGAAGCCAGCCAGTAGCGCAGCAGCAGGTTGTGCATCGAAGAAGGGTGAACGATGCCCAAGCGGTGAGTTTGAGCGGGGGTTCTACGCAGCATCTCTTTGAAATCTGCCAGATTGTAGATTCCTTGGTCGTAGAAGCGCTTCGCGAGGGTAATTCCGTTACCGTTGCGGCTCATGGTGAGGGCTGTAACGGTTGGAATCGGCTTCTCTTGGTGACCTCCTAAGCTCAACCACATTGCCATTCCAGAGGGCATTTGGGCTGCGTCTAAGTAACCAGCGGCGATGCCGTCTACGACGCCGCGCCAGCTCGTTTCCCGGACGAGGTGGACTTCATCGAGGCCGTGTTTTACAAACAAGCCTTTTTCTTTGGCGATCGCCAGGGGAGCGCAGGCTGCTAGGGGAATAAAGGCGACTTCGAGGTTGACTTTTTCGAGGCCGTGGCGGGAGATCGCCGGTACTTTCCTTGCCCGCAGTTTTTTCACCCGTTTCTGCTGGTTGAGGAAGTAGATCATTTCGCTGCGGAGAGCATAGTAGCTGGGGTGTGTGACGACTTCCATCCGCTTGCGGGGGCGGGGGATGTCTACTTCGAGAATCCCGCCTATGTTCGATTCTGGGCCGTTGGTGAGCATGACGATGCGATCGCTCAACAGCACCGCTTCGTCCACGTCGTGAGTCACCATCAGGGCGCTGATTTCGTACTCTTGGCAGATTTCCATCAACTTTTCTTGCAAGTTGCCGCGAGTCAATGCGTCGAGTGCGCCGAAGGGTTCGTCTAAGAGTAACAGTTTAGGACGCAGGGCTAATGCACGGGCGATCGCAACTCTTTGTTTTTGTCCGCCGGAGAGCAATGCGGGCTGTTTCTCGGAGTGGGGGCCCAAGCCTACCATATCAATATGTTTTTGGATGATATCCAGGCGTTCGGCTTTCGGTAAACCGTTCATCACCGAATCTACAGCTAGAGTAATGTTTTCTCTGACCGTCCGCCAAGGTAGCAGCGAATAGTTTTGGAAGACTACCATGCGATCGGGGCCTGGTTGGGTAATCCTTTGCCCATCGATTGTCACCAATCCTTCTGTCGGCAAATCCAAACCTGCGACCATATTTAGCAGTGTAGATTTCCCACAGCCGGAGTGTCCAACTAATGAGACAAATTCTCCTTTTTTAATTTCTAGGTCAATACCTTTGAGGGCAACATATGTGCCGCCGTCTGATAGATTAAATGCTTTTCCGACCTGTTCTACTGCAATCAAAACTGACATGGTTTTCTTGCCTTTTTTGTACGTTTGTTATTTTACTGTTGTCCGTTGTCTGTTGACTGTTGACTGTTGACTGTTGACTGTTGATGTATAACAGCTAATAGTTAATAGATGGCTGGATCCAGAAACCTGTTTTTTAATCAAAAAAGTTGTTTAATCCCTTAACAATAGTTAAATAAACAGGTTTCTCAGTCTGGGAGTTCGTAATTTCCGTAACTGTCAACTGTCAACTGTCAACTGTCAACTATTTAATTACTTTCCTTGACTAGGAGCAATTTTATTCTGCAACCAAGCCATCATACGATCGAGCATCAAACCAACTGCCCCAATGTAGAACACCGCTAATAGAATTTCGCTGATGTAGTTTTGTTGGTAAGCGTTCCAAATAAAGAAGCCAATACCTGTAATCCCCGACATCACAATTTCCGCAGCAATAATCGCCAACCAAGCTAGCCCGATCGCAATTCTCAATCCTGTGAAGATATAAGGAAGCGCCGAGGGGAACAAAATATTCAGGTAATATTCCTTCCGAGAAAGTTGCAGCACTTTTGCAACGTTGTTATAGTCCTCAGGAATTTGGCGCACACCTTCAGCGGTGTTAATCAAAATCGGCCAAACTGAAGTGATAAAAATCACGAACAAAGCAGCAGGTTCGTTTTGTTGCAATGCAGCTAGGGCGATCGGCACCCAAGCCAAAGGCGCTACCATCCGCAAAAATTGAAAAATAGGGTCTAAAGCCTTATTCAATAAAGGATTTGTACCTACGACAACCCCCAGGCTAATTCCCACAGCAGCAGCCATAGTGTAACCTTTTGCCACACGTTCCAAACTAGCTAAAGTTTGCCAAAATAAGCCGACTCCATAGGTTTTGGAGTTCATGAAAGGATGCAGCAACAAAACCCGCGTCCGTTCATCAGTCCAAACGCTAGTTGGGGGTGGCAATTTGATAATTCCAGAACCTGACAAAACTTGCCAAATAAACAGAAATCCAAGTAATCCTAAAATTGGTGGCAAGATATTCTGAGAATTCTTCTTCCAAAACTCACCAAATGCTCCTTGGACATCGACTCCGCCTCTCCGACTTGTGCTTACAGCCATGCTGCTAATCTCCTATATTTCTGCTGCTGGTTTTCGAGACTAAACTTTCGAGACTAATTTATGGGAAGCTAGAACCCCATCACACTATTAACTGTCAACGGTTACACAATCTTGCTATCAACTGTCAACGATTACACAATCTCCCTGTCAACTGTCAACTGTCAACTGTCAACTGTTTAATCATGCTTTTTTAATTGCCAAACTCTTGAGATAATCTTCTGGCTTGTCCGGGTTAAATTCTTTGCCATCAAAGAACTTCTCAACGCCGCGAGACGTACTTTTGGGAATGTCAGCATCAGGAACTCCGGCTAATTTAGCTGCGGCTTTCCATAAATCTTCGCGGTTGACTTTATCGATGAGTGTCTTAGAATCTGCCAAGGTTGTTGTCGGTAGGAAACCCCAGCGTACGCTTTCGGTTAAGAACCACAAATCGTGGCTTTTGTAGGGGTAGGAAACGTTACCGACTCCATCGTTCCAGTACAGCGTACTCATTTTGAAGTCGTCGATGTCTGGCTTACCGTCGCCCAGCACGTACTTGCCTGCATAAGGAGGAATCAAAACACTCGGATCTACGTCAAAGAAGCCTTTGCCAGAAACAATGGAAACCAATTCGGCGCGATTTTCTGGCTTGTCGCACCACTGTTGCGCTTCGATGACGGCTGCTAACACGGCTTCGGTGGCTTTCGGGTGTTTGTCTACCCACTCGCCGCGAATTGCTAGATATTCCTCTGGGTGAGCTTTCCAGATTTGTGCTGTCAGGGCTGATATGAAGCCGATTTTTTCTTTGACAATCCGCAGGGGCCAGGGGTCGCCGGTGCTGAAAGCGTCCATGCTTCCGGTTTTCATGTTGGCGACGGTTTGAGCTGCCGGCACTGTTAGTAACTCGATATCTTCGTCGGGATTGATGCCGTTAGCGGCTAACCAATAACGAATCCACAAATCTTGGTTGGCTTTGGGAAATGTGTAGGCTGCTTTAAAGGGAGTGCCTGCTGCCTTGAGGCCTTTGATGTAATCTTGGGCAGGTTGCTCTAGTTTGAGTCCGAGGCCTTTGCCTTGGTGTTTGCCCGCGATCGCAATTCCATTTCCCTGAGTATTCAACTGGGCCAGAATATACATCGGGATTGGGGTGCTGTTTTTGGTAATCAGGCCTTTACTAATTAGATAAGGCATCGGCATTTGCCATTGACCACCATCAATACCGCCACCGGCTGAGCCGATTTCTACGTTGTCTCTAGCAGAACCCCAGTTGGCTTGTTTAGCAACTTTGACCTCTGTCATGCCGTATTTGGCAAAGAAGCCTTTTTCTTGGGCAATGATTAAAGGTGCTGATTCAACGATCGGGATGTATCCCAATGTGATTTTAGTGGTTTCAATTCCTTCTACTCTTTTCTCGTTGGCAACCGCGACTGGTGAGGTGCCTGCAGCAGCAGGAGTTGCCCCAGCGCCAGCGCCTGCACCAGCAGTTGCACCCGGTTCGGGAGGATTGCTACAGCCTTTAAGTAATACCGAACTCACGGCAGATGCGCCTGCTATGACGATAAATTTACGCCGGGAGAATTGTTCTGAAAACTTCGTCATAATCTTTCCTCACTAGAATTCATAATCTTCTGTAACGACATCACTCAAGTTTATCTAAGCGCTTTTTCGAGTTCACCGATTGCCATAGTTTAGTGATCTCTTTTGAGCGCTCGTTGGTAAAGGCGATCGGAGGACAGACGACTGGCTATTTGCCGATAGGACTGTCCTCTTTGATTGACTTAAAACCCTTTATCAACTTAATGCCTTGTGTTAGCTCAATTGTGTTAGCTCAGTTTTGGTGAGTAGCACATCTAACCTTGATTAATTATTAAGCTTACCGCACTCTACGTGAAATTATAAAACAAATATTAAATTAGAATGATAAGTATATGTTCTAAGTACACTCTTTCAATAAGTAACCCTTTGCATTGCCCCCTGTTTTACTTATGATAAATATTTTTGCAGAAAGCTTGCTGTGTAAAGGTTTTATCAATTAATCTCCCAGCCGCTATCCAAATTTAATGTCAATAAGCTGTAAATTTCCTGCCGATCGCACATTTGTCAAACTTAACAAATGTAAATATTTTTTGATTATTTACTCATATGTAGTTTAAGACACAGAATAAAAACAGTTTTTGTGATATATAAGCGAAGTGTGACACTGGGCTCAAAAACCTCGACCTAAAAGTATGATTTATAGCACCTTGTATCGCAGGACTTTGAAACTAGAACCAGAATTGTCGATCGATCTGGGCATTCTGTGAGTCTCAATGAGAATATCTGCGATGCACGTCATATTAATTCTGGTTGTATCGGAATTAATTACCTGAAATTAGGACACGGCAAAAATTAGGACACGGCAAAAATCAGGACACGGCACTGCCGTGTCCTCTATCTCATTCCGGCGCAGCCGGAATTGATATCAAGGCCCAGGCAAAAGATCAGAAAAAATGAATTTTTGAGTATTAAGCTGAGAGACTGGCTCAAAACTTTATACTCAAAACTGATTATTGGCGGATTCACTGGTTCCTAGGCTCTGCCTGGGAACCGATGTCCAGAGGCTCTACCTCGCTCTTAGAGCTACAAAATTGGAGGCAGAGCCTCCGGATCTGCGTTCCTAGGCAGAGCCTGGGAACGAGTAGACAGATTAATGGTGAATTAGTTGGGCGGATCGAACCGATTCACCGACAGAGCAACACCGATCATGGGTAGCGCGACGCCGAAACAAATCAGCCACTGATCCAAGTTCATCGGAGCCGTCTCGAAGATATTATTGATAAACGGAGAATTGGCAAAGATCAATTGCAAAATCATTGCCAGGACAATTCCCACAGCGAGGGCGGGAGCACCGCTAACTTCTTCCTTAGAACCGCTAAATTTAGCAATCAAAGAAGGTAACAACTGGCTGAGACTCAAGAGGTAAAAAATTCTCCCCATTACCAAAGCTTGAATGGCCATTGTGCGGGCGAGTTCGATCGTTCCCCACTCCGCTTGACGTACCCATTCAAACATTCCGAAAATTATAGTCCAGTTGTAAAGAGAAATAGCGATGATTCGCTTGATGCGATTTGGAGTCAGCAAAGGTTCATTTGCCGATCGCGGTTGTTGTTGCATCACTCCCGGAGACTTAGGCTCAAAAGCCAGCGGTACAGTCATCGTAATTGAGTTGAGCATATTCAACCAGAGAATTTGCAGGGACAAAATCGGCAATTCTCGGCCCAGCAGTGTGCTGAGCAAAATTGTCATCGACTCCCCGCCGTTGACTGGCAGAATGAAGCTGATTGCTTTGAGCAAATTTTTGTAAACCGATCGCCCTTCTTCGATCGCACATTCGATCGACGCAAAGTTATCATCGGTGAGAATCATATCGGCGGCTTCCTTGGAAACCTCCGTACCGCTACCCATCGCAATCCCGATATCCGCTTGTTTGAGAGCGGGCGCATCGTTAACGCCATCTCCCGTCATCGCCACAATTTCACCTTTCAGTTGCAGGGCTTCTACGAGGCGGAGTTTTTGTTCTGGGGCGACACGGGCAAAAACTGAGCCAGCTTCTACAGCTTCGGCTAGTTCGTTTTTGTCCATTGCCGCGAGTTGAGCGCCGGTGTAGGCTACAAGTTCCCTGTGGTGCTTGGTTTTGCGGAATCCCATCCGACGGGCGATCGCCTTGGCTGTAGCGATGTGGTCACCGGTAATCATTTTGACTTGGATGCCGGCGGTTTGACAAGCTTGGACGGCGGCGATCGCCTCAGCCCTGGGCGGGTCAATCATCCCCTGTAGTCCTAAGAAAATTAGCCCAGATTCTAAGTCAGAATGAGCGACGGAATTTTGGCTTTCGGGTACGGGCTTTTTCGCTAAAGCTAAGACTCGCAAGCCTTGCTTTGCCATTTCATCGACAGAAAAGTTAGTTTGTTCGCGATCGACTTCGACCAGATTTCCTTGAGTATCGAGACTAGAACCGCAGCGGCTCAGAATCGATTCTACAGAACCTTTGGCATACAAAATTTTGCCAGTGGGGGTTTGGTGTAGCGTCGCCATGTATTGAAACTGCGATTCAAACGGAATTGAATCAAGTCGTGGCATTGATTTTTCCAAAACTTGCTGACTCAATTCAGCTTTTTTGCCCGCAGCAATTAACGCTCCTTCTGTCGGATCTCCGATGACAATCCAATTATCATCTTTAAATTCCAGGTGAGTGTCGTTGCAAATCAGTCCGGCTTGCAAACATTCTTGCAAAGTTGGAGCTTGACTGACACTAATTGGCAGTTGGTTGAGCTGAATTTCACCTTCTGGACTGTATCCCGTACCCGTAACTGAGTAGGATTCGCCACCAGAATAGATTTCTTGCACCGTCATCTGGTTTTCCGTCAAAGTTCCGGTTTTGTCGGAACAGACGACTGTAGCGCCGCCTAGTGTCTCTACTGCGGGCAATTTGCGGACGATCGCATGGCGAGATGCCATCCGGGAAACGCCCACCGCTAGGGTAACGGTGATGACGGCGGGTAAACCTTCGGGAATTGCGCCGACAATCAGGGCGACGGCGGGTTCGACGGCTTCTTTAAAGGCTGAAACTCCGGCTGGGACTGGTCTGCCCAATCTGACTGCGAAGGTCAAGGTTGCCATTCCCAGCACGAATAACAGCCAGTTTTGACTGAATTCGTTAAATTTGCGGGTTAAGGGCGTGGTGAGGTCGATGTGCCGATCGAGTAGTTGGGAGATTTTGCCGGTTTCGGTTTTATTGGCGATCGCAATTACGATGCCACTACCTTGCCCAAAAGTGACAAAACTTCCGGCATAAGCCATGTTGTCCCGTTCTGCTAGTGGCGTTTCTTCCGGCAGAACCAAGTCTCCAGACTGTCCTAGTTCTTTTTCGACAGCAACAGATTCCCCTGTAAGTCCAGATTCGTCGATTTGCAAGTCGCGCACTTTGATTAAGCGCAAATCTGCCGGTACTTTGTCGCCGGAAGTCAGGGTTACTAAGTCACCAACAACGAGTTCTTTTGAGGGAACTCTTAATTTTTTGCCGCCCCGAATGACTGTAGCTTCAGTGGTAACAGCCTTGGCGAGGGCATCAATTTTTTTTTCAGCCCCAGCTTCTTGAACAAAACTGATAATGGCGTTGGTGGTGGTTACGCCCCAAATTACGCTGGCGTTGAGCCATTGTCCGATCACTGCTTTGATTAAACCTGCACTCAGCAAGATGATCAGGAGGGGTTGGTTAAATTGCAGTATAAACTTTAACCAGGCAGGTTTCCCTGCTTTAACTGTTAGTTCGTTTGAGCCGAATTGCTGTTGGCGATTGGCGACTTCTGTCGGTTCTAAACCGCTTTCGAGGTTGGTTTCTAATGTAGATGCAACCTTTGATCTTTCTAAGTAGTGCCAAGATTGATCTGCTACGTCTACATCGTTGGCGACTGTTGATGGCATGGTGCTTCCTGAATATTTGGTAGGCATATGGCGAGTTTTTATAGCCCATTAATGGACGCGCTTAATATAACTCCTGGTTGGTTAGAAGGTGAATATATTGAGCGAGCTAATAGTGTTTTATTACTTTAATGGGGTGTGACTCATATCAATATTACAAGGGATGTGCCCGTCTGCTCCAATAGATTTTGGGAATTCTTTCCGGCGCTAAATCTTTTTGGGGACTACGTGGCCAAGATGTGGAAAAGTTGCTCAATTTCCTTGACATTTTGCAGATTTTAGGCGTGGTTGAAGAACGAAACTCAAATATTACAGCATGATTCTCAGTAACAGGCAGGATGCCTGTTCCACAATAATAATTAAATGTTCTTATGGAGTGGGCCCAGAGCCAGGCCTTGAAAGCCTGATTGACATATGGTGCAAGCCGATCGCCATAAGTGTTAAAACCTAGTCAAGCGAGCAAATTTTGAGAAAAATGGAAATAATTGTGACACTGGTGCTGGGTTCGGTGCTGTTGGTCTGGGGAATGCGGTTCGGGCGGGTGTTAGTTCGATCGGGAGTTACCGCTAATGACTTGTTCAAGGGCAGAAATGCGATCGCCCTGCTGTTTTTGGGTTTCTACTTTGGCTTGCTGCTGCTGGCTCTAAATCTGCCTCAAATGCCAGTTTTGCCGATCGAGTGGCGCGTGCACGGGATGCGAGTTACTTGGACTTTGCTGCGAGTGATGTTGATGGGAGTTTGCGGCATTGGCTTGACTATAAGCTGGCAGACGGCGCGATCGCAAGTAATTGCAGTAATCTTAATTGGCTGCTTGGGATTGGCAGGATTTACAGGCGCTGAATCCTATTTTCTGGCACCAATTTATGCTGATTTAGTTGACAATTTGCAGCCCAACGGCGTATTTCGTCAAACATCTAACAGCAGTTGTGCTCCAGCGGCGCTAGCAACAGTGTTGAGACGATGGGGAATGGATGCCACGGAATCGAGTGTAGCTAGGGAGGCGGGCACGAGTCGTTTAGGAACTTCCATGCCCCAGTTAATCGTAGCAGCAAGAGCTTTGGGAATCCAAGCAATTGAACTGTCTCCGACTTGGGAACAAATACAGCAAATTAATCGCCCCGGAGTATTAGCAGTTTGGCTATTTGACGGCCCTCGCAAACTTCCTCACGCCGTGGCTTTACTGGGAATTAATAATAATATTACTACAATTGCCGATCCGTCGCGGGGCAGAATTTTCTATTTAGACAGATCAACTTTTGCCAGAATTTGGCGCGAACAATACGTGCCAATTTTTCGTTCTGCGGATATCTTGTTAACTGACAAACAAGCTATTGATTATTTAACTAAATTAGGATATAATTCTGGCAATTTGCAAGCAGATATCGAGCGCTTTCAAAAAGACAAAAAAATCAAAGTTAGCGGTAAGTTAGATAGGATGACTGAGTTAATGTTGAGCGGCCCATTCTTGGAAGGCGCACCGAGATTGGACGGGAAATAACTATTAAAAATCAGATATTTATTTTAAAAAAATAGGGATAAAAAAAGAACCCTAACTTGGAAAATAGTCAGGATAAATTAGTTTCCATTTAATTAGTTTCCCTAGCGAGTTTCCCACATCCCGTATTATTTTGATGATATTGCCCAAAATTAGGAGCTTGTACGTGCTCATTAGCTAGCTATTTCATCAGACAGGTATCAAGTTCTGAATATTGAGAAAACAAGCCATCCATGCTGGCAAGATTTGCCTCATACTCTAGTGCTGTAGCAATGATCAATCGATCAAATGGATCTTTATGCACAGGGGATAGATCAACAGATCGGGTTGCAATTTTGCTGGTTAGGGAAAATAGTTCAATTCCTGCCGGTTTTAAAGCACCCTGACACCATTCCTCAGCGCTACAAAGTAATGCCAATCGTCCACGCTTTTGAGCGAAAGCAATTTCAAAACAGGAAAGTGGAGAAACGCCAACCCGATCTGCTAATTCAATGCGATTGCGCCAGTCAGTGGGAAACTGATCGAAGTTGGCATTAATGAACCAGAGCCAAATATGAGTGTCCAGCACAATTATTTCAGACATTCCCAGTCCTCTTCATCGACGATAGGACTGACAATATCACCCAGGATTTTTGCTTTACCAGCCATTGATGCAGGAGGCGATCTCCGTTTCACAGGAGGTTCTGTCTCTTCCAAGATGGTCACGATCACACGGGCTGATCGAACAGTAGGTTGTTCACTTAACCACTTCACTTGCCCGTTTTCATAGATTGCTTCGTAACTTTTTAACATGGTCATTTCTCTCCAGATATCACAAGATTAAGAATCAATTGATTTATTCTGACATAATTATCTGAAGACGACTAATGAGTTCTTCAGTCCTCTTTGAGAGGACTTTAGCTATTAGACAGGGGTTTTAACCCCTATCGGACTCGCGGGTTCACTAACTTTCAAAAATATAAAAAATTGAAAGTAAGCGGTAAGTTAGATAGGATGACTGAGTTAATGTTGAGCGGCCCATTCTTGGAAGGCGTACCGAGATTGGATGGGAAATAAGCAAGGAACTGTAGGGGCGGTTTTACCAACCATAAACGCCAAAAATTGCTCGTCTCAAAAACCCGCCTAATAAACTTCATCATGAGTGCCGATGTCTAGCAGAACAATGACTTCTGTTTTTGTTTCAGCATCCTGCTCGATAGAGAAGACAACACGACAATCATAGCCACAAGAACAAGACTGAAAACCGTCAAGTTGGCCGCTTAGTTTATGAGTACCCAAGCCTGGGAAAAATACGTCTGCTTCCATTTGTTGAAGAGTATCTTCAATGCGCTGCTGGAGTTCAGCATTTCGCCTCACAAACTTTCGGAATGCCCGTTTGAATTTAGGGGTTAAAATCAGCCGTCTCATAATTATGGCTCGTCGTACAAAGACTGGCGCAAAGCTGCAACAACATCCTCGGCTGATTGCTGTCGAAATTGACCTGCACGGAAATCAGCCAAGGTTTGTTGGGCATCCGCAGCTATTTCTGCACGGCGACTTTCGCGGTGACGGTTTTGTAAAATTTTAATCAACATTTCCTGCTGTTCATAGGTTAGATTCAAAGCAGTTTCTAGCACTTGGTCAAGGGTATTCATATCATAGCCTGTTGCTAACTGATGTTTATTGTACTTTAAACTCAGTAGATTTAACGACATTCATTCCCGTCGCCGCAAATCTTTGAAAAGCCGCATCTGCTGCTTCCGTAAAATCAACAACACCCGGAACAACCACAGGTGAAGTACAATCTTCCAATAAATAAACCTTTTTTGCCAACTGCGAATCTCGCGCCAAAATTTCCGTTAATAAATCATCAATTGTCCAAGCAACGCAATGACTTTTGGCTTGTCCCGCAATAATTATTGCATCAAATTCGAGCAACTTATCAATAAATTTAGCATTCTTTTCCGCAATCGGATTTCCATCGCATTCATCTAAGACTTCCGGTTGCAAAACCGAATAGTTCTCGGTCAGGGGATTGCCACCTTTAATTTCAAAAAGTGCTTGACTTTCGCGAGCAATACTATGAAAAAATATCGCTTCTTCCACGGCGGAAACTAAGGCGTGTCCGATGCCGCCCAGCATCGAGTGATAGGGCCAAATTGTCAGCGGAAATTTGCCATTTTCACTAAGTTTTTTGACATAGTGCAGAGCGTGTTTTTCCAGTGCTGCAAAGTTGCCACCGCTGATGCTGTAGGCGACGGCTGGATTAACTTTCCAGATGCCTGTTTTGACATCTTCTAGGGTAATGGAAGTTGCCGCAGGTTGCGGGTGCTCGCCTGCTGCATTTATCCAAAATATAGGATGAAAAATTTGCATGGCGGTGTGCGTGTCCATTGTGGGCGCAATGGTAGTAATTCTGTCTAAATTGCGATAGATGAATTCGCACAACCGCAGATTATCATCGACAGCACCGCTACCGGAACGCCCGCCGACAAACAGTTCAAATTCTGGCAAACAAAAAGTATTTTGGGCATCGATTATCAACAAACAAATACGGTTTGTATCGCTGGCTGCTGACTGAATATTATGTTTTGTAGCCCAATTTTTGGCTTCGATAGCGCGTTCTTGATAATGGACACGCCAGACTTCGCTGACTTTTGTTGAGTCAAAATACTCAGGGATTGGGAGTTGGGTTTTTGTTGTCATGGCTAATTAGTTTTCCGGTAGTTATGGCAATAATTTAAGTTGGAATTAGAAAAAAATTAAATCATTCGTCAACCAGTCCTTCTCTCTTCTCTTTCTCAGCGCTCTCTGCGCCCTCTGCGGTTAAAAAAATCCAAAATTTCATCGGATTAGAGTACAATAATCATAGCTATTTACGATGAATTATGCCAGAACCACAAAATTCCAATTATTCCCAGAATATTTTTCAACGCAGATTGTTGTTTTTGTCGATCGCCCTTTTGCTCGCTTTCTTAATTTTAGCAACTAAATCCTCCTACATTCAAGATATTTTAAGAACTGTATTAATCCAGATCCAGGATTTAGGCTGGTGGGGCCCAGTCGCTTTTATTGTCACCTACAACTTAGCTACTGTACTATTTATACCAGGTTCTGTGTTAACTCTCGGAGGCGGGGTAATTTTTGGTCTGTGGTGGGGTTCAATCTACGTATTTGTTGCGGCAACTTTAGGCGCTACCTTTGCTTTTTTGATCGGGCGATACTTGTCACGCGATCGCGTGGTAAGATATATGGAAGCTCATCCTAAATTTAAAGCTCTCGATCGCGCTGTTTCCCAACAAGGATTAAAAATAGTTTTTTTGACTCGTCTTTGTCCTTTGCTTCCTTTCAATTTATTGAATTATGCTTTGGGAATCACCCAAGTTTCTTTGAAAGATTATATACTAGGTTCCTTCGGAATGATACCAGGAACAATCCTGTATGTTTACTCTGGTTCTTTGGTAGGAGATTTGGCTGCGATTGGCGTGGCAACAGAGTCTACAAATCCCCAGGAATTAGTAGTAAAATGGTTGATTAATATTGTGAGTTTTATGGCTACTGTTGCTGTTACTGTTTCGCTCACCCGGATAGCCAGCAAAGCTTTGGATGAAACTGTTTAATTAGGATAATTTGCTCATGTCACAGTCAAAGGTCGATCGCCTAAATCTCCATCCGATGGACGAATACAATCAAAAATTAGTCTCTTATTTGCATCCGCCGGATTGGGTAAATCCGCAACCAGCCAGCCGTTACAATTTAGTAGTAATTGGCGCAGGGCCCGCTGGATTAATTGTTGCCGCAGGTGCCGCAGGTTTGGGTGCGAAAGTTGCTTTGATTGAAAAACATTTGATGGGTGGCGATTGTTTGAATGTCGGTTGCGTACCATCAAAAGCACTAATTCGATCGTCTCGGACTGTCGGCGATATCTGGGAAGCTAGTAAATTTGGTGTTAACGTTCCTAATGGTACAGAAGTTGATTTTGCCGCCGTCATGGAAAGAATGCGGCGAATTAGGGCGGGAATTAGCGATGTTGATTCTGTTGAACGATATCAGCACAAATTAGGAGTCGATGTTTTTCTAGGTTCTGGTCGTTTTACTAGCAATAATACCATAGAAGTTGCAGGTCAAACTCTCCGCTTTAAAAAAGCAGTAATTGCCACGGGCGCAAGGGCGCTACAACCGCAAATTCCCGGTTTACAAGAAGCTGGATATCTGACTAATGAAACTGTGTTTAACCTCACAGAAAGACCCAAACGTTTGGCAATAATTGGCGCTGGTGCGATCGGCTGCGAATTAGCTCAAGCCTTCCGCAGGCTGGGTTCGGAAGTCGTGTTGTTGCACAAAAATGCTCACATTTTGGACAAGGAAGATGTTGATGCAGCCGAAATTGTGCAGCAGGCTTTTGTGCGGGAAGGAATTCAGCTAGTTCTAGAATCCAAAATAGAGCGCGTTGAGCAAACAAATGCAGGTAAAGTCATTTATTATCAATGGCAAGGTAAGGAAGCATCAGTAACTGTAGATGAGATTATCGCGAGTGCGGGGCGATCGCCCAACGTCGAAGGGCTAAACTTGGAATCTGTCAATGTCGAATACGATACACAAACTGGCGTATTTGTCAACGACAATTTGCAAACTACTAATCCCCGCATTTATGCCGCCGGCGACATTTGCATGAAGCATAAATTCACTCACGCTGCTGATTTTGCGGCGAGAATGGTCATTCAAAATACGCTATTTTTCGGACGCAAAAAGCTCAGCGCTTTGACGATTCCTTGGTGTACTTATACTAGCCCGGAAATTGCTCGTGTCGGAATTGGCGATCGCGAAGCTGAAGCTAAAGGCATTGATATCGACACATTTTTAATTCCTTTCAGTCAAGTCGATCGAGCAATTATTGACGGTGAAGACGAGGGTTTTGTAAAAATCCACGTCAAGAAAGGTAGCGACAAAATATTAGGTGCAACTATTGTAGCAGAACACGCCGGAGATATGATTAGCGAAATTACTTTAGCAATGGTTAACAATATTGGTTTAGGAAAAATTGCGAGTGTAATTCATCCGTATCCGACGCAAGCTGATGCGATTCGGAAAGCTGGGGATGCGTACAATCGCACTCGCTTGACACCGTTTGTGAAGGATTTGTTTAATAAATGGCTGGCTTGGACTAGGTAGTTTGAACTGTATTGAATCAACACCAGGTACAATTGAACCGTAGGGGCGGGTTCACCAACCATCTATGGGAAAAATGAATAATTTCGTAAACCCGCCCCCACCCGATCGCAAATACAAATCTACCCTTAATTTATGGGATAAAATGTTGATGTAAAATTGGGCGGGGGCGGGGCGGGTTTATCAGATTGTTTGATTTTTGTTAGAGATTTCGGTGAACCCGCCCCTACAGATATTGCGGTTTTGAATATTCCGATTTATGCTTCTGTTGCTGTTTCTGTTTCAAATCCAACACTTTCATACAAAAGTGCGATCGGCAAATTAAACCCAATACTTGATAAAGTGATAATGTCCCCAGCAGTGTAAGAATAGTAAAGCCACATTCTACCCTCTCCCCGACAGTAACGTTCAACAAAAATCTTTTGTGAATCAATCAAGATATATTCTTGTAAAGTGGGAATTTTTAGGTAACAAGTGAATTTTTCATCCCTATCTTTAGCACTTGTGCTAGGAGAAAGAACTTCCACAATGATTTTAGGATTCTGAATGAATGTGCGGGAATTCATGTCTTGAGGATCGCAACTGACTATCACGTCGGGGTAGTAGTAACGGCTTTGAAAACTGACTTGCAATTTCACATCTGACACGTTCATCCGACAGCCTCTGGAACGCAGATGCGGGTACAAGTTTCTGTAAAAATTAAGTGCCAGATCGTTATGAGGAATTGTACTGCCTATCATGGCAAAAACTTCGCCGTTGACATATTCGTGGCGAATCTCTTGTTGAGCTTCCCATTCGAGATATTCCTCAACGGACATTTTTTGTGGTGCTTGGGGAATGGCTATCATAACAAAATGTTTGTCAATGTTACTTTGATTATAGCATGAGGCGTGGGACGATTATCGAAAAAACTTTGATGCGGGCCGGTGTATATAATTCGTCGATAATTATCAAATATCAAGACGTTTCCGCCCTTACAAAATTTTCCATGCTGCAATGAATACTGCATAAACTGATTGACCCTTGCGACATCTCTTCAAAAGCGCAATGAGAAGTCCCTATGATGGTTAATTATACAACTGAATCGGAAAAAGCTTGGTACAAGTCTCCTGCGATTGTGGCTGCTGTAGGTGTAAGCACGATCGCCCTTGCAGCTTTCATATACCCAGAACTCGCCACTCAACCGATCGTACACTACCGCGCTGACGATAACTCGTCCTCTGCCGATCGCTACACTTTACAGCGACAAACCCACTGTCAACTCAGCAGCCAACATTACAAACCCGGAGATACCGCTGTCAGCATTCCGTTTGCCGATCGGGCTGTAGTCACCAAAACCATCTCCATTACCAACAGTTTAACCCTAATGGGCGAATGTCAACACAATGGGCGATCGATTACCAACAAACAACCTGGAACCTCTCTTGTTGCTTTATTGGAACGGAGTCAAAGTGCCATTCAACAACAGCATCAAACCAACAAAAATCCCGGCATACTAACCATTGTAGCCAATGACTTCGAGCCGCGTCAAGGGGAGCGGGCGATCGATTTTAGTCGAGTCAAAACCCTCGTTGATGACATTGAGAAACAGGGAGTTGTCATCTCATTCATCATACCTCAAGGTCAATTATATGAAGACCTAACGAACCAATTGAGCAGCAAAGAAAGCATTTGTGTTTTAGACGAAGGCAAAGATGAAGACGCAGTTAGGCGATCGATGACACCTTGCATTGATGCAGCCTTTACCAAAGCCAGAAAAATGACAACTAAATCCAATTAATTAGGTTTGTAGTAAGGACTTTAGTCCTTCTTCTGAGGACTGAAGTCCTCACTACGAACCTGGATCATCTCAAATATTTCTCAAAATTCTGCCTAAACCTTCAACCCGCAGCGACACCATCGTATCAAGCAAAATTGAGATAAAACCAATGAACTCCACCAATAATCACCACAATACTACCGCCAGCATCGTAGCATGGCAATACCTGCACCAAGAATTGACGGCCCTACTCCCCGAACAAATCAAATCCCAAATGAGTCAGCGGGAAAAAGGATATGCAGAAGGAGAAAAAGCCAAAACACGAATTAACGACTTAACCCCTTTAGCAAAGCGCAACCCCAACCATGAAACCAAGAAAATAGTCAATATTTTGGTAGGGTTAATCAGTGCGATTACCTTCAGTGCAGGGGCGCGAATATTGACTTCCGGCATGGGAAGTATGAGCATTCCAGCAAGTTTGTTTATCGGCGGTGCAGCGGGGGTAGTAGCCGATAAAAAAGTGATGAAAGTCATGGAGCATTCTCGCAAGAAAAACAGCACTCAGCAAGCATTGCAAGATATCCACAAACAAAAACAAGCTCATCCCCCAAAAAATGAATTTGGCGCACTTTATTACGAATCTCAAACCGCCTTAGTGCTACAAGTAGAAGGTCAATATTTGAATAAACTACCCTTTAGCGATGTCGGTTTAGCCCTGGGATTGAGCGGCACCGAATACGCTATGTCTCTGGGGATTGTGATCGGGTTGGGATTGCCGGGGGGAATTGTCTTAAATGCGATCGCAGCCAGCCTACCCGTGGTAATGTTATGGGGAGCAGCGTCCCTGCAAAACGATGCCTTTGAAATGCCCGGACACGCCCGCTCATTAATTGGGCAATACGAAAGCAGCCTCCCCCAAGAAATCACCGAAATCGAAGCAAATCAGATTAGCGGAATAGACGAAGAAGTTGCCTTGAAACAGCGAGAATTAGCCTATGAGCAAGCCTTAAGCCTGCGTCGTGAAAAATTTGTCAGCGAAGGCGATACTAGCGGGCGATTGAAGAATTGGGACATGGTAGAAGCCGACTTTCAAATCGGCTGGTATTTGACCGAAAAGCATCAAATCGAAAAAGAACAGGACGAGAAACGGGAACAGCGGTACTTTAAATTTAAAGAGGATGTTGGTCAAATTGGCGAACAGTATGAAGTACCCGCCGGTACTTATTCCCCGGAACAAATGGCCCAGTTAAAAATTGAATGGGTGGAAGTCAAAGAGCAAGAATTGAAGGAAAGTTTCGCCTATGACATTCAGTGGTTGAATCACAAATACGGGAACAAAATCAAGCATTATGAGGAAGAAATTGTGGGCGCAGAACGACGGTATACCGAAGCCGAATTTCGGTGGCGGGAAGAACGGCATTCTGAAAGAGTACCCGTGAATTAATCCCTTCGCTCATACCCAAAGCCCGCCAGGGAATGAATTCCCTGGCTAATAGCGAAAGTCCTCTTTAGAGGACTAAAGACTAATGAATTTTTGAGCGAATATAAAAAGGACTGAAGACTCATAAATTCTTCAGTCCTCTGAAGAGGACTTTCGCTTTGAGGCAGGGGTTTCAACCCCTGCCGGACTGCGGAATTACTGCCGGACTGCGGAACCCCCACTAAAAAAATTCCCCTCAATCTGCATAATTTCCCCCACGCCCGCGACATCAATATATCAACACCCAAAAAACTGGACTATGACGAGACATGATGCCCCCGTCGAACCTTTACCAGGCTTAGTTCCTGTAGCCGCCAGCTTCAACTTGCGGCCACCTTCGGAACTCAAGCCGATTTCCTTGACTTTGTTCTTGCTGGCACGTTACAGCGCTATTTTCTCTGGGATAATCGAATTATCCCCATGCCATAGCAACGTGCCTGTGAACACCGACGAACAGTTACGCGAACTTCTACGACTTTTGAAAGATTCCCAACAGGGGAGTACGGAACAAGAAAGATTCAAAAATCAATTGTGTAAACTCATTCCCGATTTGCCCGGAAGTCGCAAATATCGGGAGCCTGATCCTAAGATTGATTTTGATGGAGCAGTGAATGAGGCCTATGCCGGTTTGTTCACAACGCTGCCGATATTTTTTCGGGAAATTGACCTCGATAATATTGCTGATGATGTGTTGCGAACTAGAGTGGTTAAACGGTTCAATAGAATTATTCAACTCAAAATTCTTGACCAGTACCGCAAGTTAGAACGGCAACCTTTTACTTTTAGTTTGGATTCTCCAACTAAGACCAAAACAGGTGAGAAATTTGATTCTGAAGGAATGGCTGATGATACTACGGAAACTGGGATTGAGCAACTGATTGAGCAAGAACAAGCGAAAAATAAGCGGCGCATCAGCCTCCAGCTTTTGCAGTATATTGAAGACGACCCAGATGGCAAACTGCGAAACAGTTATCCCAGTGACAAACCGGATGCCAATTCTCAGGTACTCGCACGGCGATTGCTGAAAGACCCTCCTGATAAATTGTCCGTAATTGCCAGAGAGTTAAACATTAATTATCAAACTCTCAACTCTCATTGGAAGAGAGCAGGTTTGCCGCTACTTAAAGAGATTGCACTTGAGTTTGGATATCAACCGGAGGAATAATGGTGAATAGCATGGATACTTATTTGTTAGAAATTCCTCTGGAGCAAACTGCACGCAATTTGGCTCTGCAATTTGCTTCGGAGCAAGCTAATCCGCAAAAAGGCAAACGGGTTTATTTCAATACCTTGGCGGTTTGGGCGGTTAACTATTTTTTGGAATGGATGGAACTGGAAACCGATATTGATGGCGGTGATAGTTGGCATCTAGGAATGCGGGCGATTTTGGATGTTGCAGATTTAGTCTTACCGGGAATTGGCAAGATTGAATGCTGTCCGGTTATGCTTGGAGAAACGGCGATTTCTCTGCCGGAAGTACGCGAAAAGCGGATTGCTTATCTCGCCGTTGGGTTTGCGGAACCTTTCGATAAAGTAAAACTTTTGGGGTTTATTCCGGCTGTGGAAATTCTGGATGAAACTGAAGAGATTTCTCTAACTAATCTCAAACCAATTGAGGAGTTGTTGGATTATTTGGATCGGATTGAGTTGGCAATTCCGCTGTTGCAAGGTGAAATTGACGAGTTGCTATCTGATTTGGCAGGAGATGACCCCGTACAAGCACGAGTTAGGGAGAATTTGCAAAACAAATCTATTTCGGAAATTGTGGCAATTCTGAATCAAGTTTATCGCAGTAGTGAGAAATCTGACTGGGGATATGAAGGGGGGAAGGCTTTAGCGGGAAGTGGTTATAGTAGTGGAGGTTTGGGAAATAGAGAGACATCTTTATCTGGTTATCAATCTTCAGATATTGATACGAAAGTGGAAGCGAAACTGAATCGGATTGCTAAAAAGTGGATGAAGAAATTAGCTGAAATTTGGGGAGATGGCGATGATTCGTAGGATACCCACCGACTAAAGAAACCGGGTTTTTGGTCACATCTGTGGGTGGAAACGAAATATTTTCGTAAAACCCGGTTTCTGGGTTCCCACAAATCAACCCTAAAATTCATTACAATGAATCAATGGAAAATATCTCATTGAACAGATATGACTCAAAATAATTTACTGTCTCGCATTTCAATCGACTCGAATATCTGCTTTGGCAAACCTTGTATTCGCGGTCATCGCATTTGGGTTTCTCTGATTCTTGATTTTCTCGCTAGCGGCATGACTGTGGAAGAATTGCTTGAGGAATATCCCGGAATTGAACGAGAAGATGTTTTGGCTTGTATTGCTTATGGGGCTGAGTTGGCCAGAGATTGTTATGTGGAAATTCCTGTGGGTGAAAAAAAGGTAGTTTTAAAGTGAAGTTAAAACTTGATGAAAATTTGGGCAGCATCCGCGTTGTTTCGCTGTTACGTTTGGCGGGTCACGATGTGGCGACTGTACGGGAACAAAATTTGAGTTCAACAGCGGATGGATTGTTGATTGATATCTGTGGGAGGGAAGGTAGATGTTTGGTGACTTTGGATAGGGGGTTTGGCAATCGCCTCCGCTACAATCCTTCTAATTATTCTGGGATTGTGTTACTGCGTCTGCCTTCTCAAGCGAAACCGCAAGATTTGCAAGCGGCAGTATAAATATTAATTCGCGGATTGGATGCGGCAGAAGTTGCGGGTAAATTGTGGATTATTCAAGGGGAACAGCTTTTGGAATATCAAGCAATATCGGAAGATGAAGGTGTTAATTTCTAAGAGTGGATGGGTGGCGAGAAACCGGGTTTCTACGAGTTTTGTAGTTGAGTGACGAGAAATCTCCCAAGAAACCCGGTTTCTGAGACAAGGTGGGTAATTGCTGAAAACATTTTTCGGGAATTTTGCATAATTTCCCCCCAAATTGCCGATAGATATATATACACACAATCAAAGGTAAACTCCAATGGACGAACAACGCCTCGCCGCCTATCTCGAACTGATTCAAGCCCTGCTTGAGTGCCCTAGCGGTGCAAATGATATTCTCAACGCCTATCGAGAGTTAGTTGATGCCGATTTTGTGCAAATCGTGGAGGCGTTGGCAGAGAATATGGTGGCAGAGGGCAACTCCAATGCAGCTTGGTTGCAGAATCTGGCGGCACATTTGGCAAATTCTGTCGGCAATACGGCAACTCCTCAAGAGTATTTCTCTTTCTTGATAGAGGTGTTGCAAGCGACACAAGACAGTAGCGGAAATCCTCAAGCTGTCTATCCTATTTTAGGACAAAACTTCGACAAATTGGATTTGAATTTTGCTCAAATCTTACAAGTTTGGGCTACATTCAAATTCAAAGAAGTTACCTCAGAAGAAGCTGCATCCATCGCAGGAGATATTTTCAATTTTGGCGACTTAATTCAGCAGTTTCCCCTGGGGCGGCGGGCATGGAATTTAGAAATAGGTATTGCCTGTTATATCGCAGCCTTAGAAGTCTATAAGCGCAAGGATTATCCCGAAGATTGGGCTATGACTCAAAACAATTTGGGGAATGCCTATAGAAACAGAATACAAGGACTCAGGGCGGGGAATATTGAACTTGCGATCGCCTGTTATACCGCTGCATTAGAAGTCCGTAAGCGCGAGAATTATCCCGATGATTGGGCTGCGACTCAAAATAATTTGGGGAATGCCTATTATGACAGAATAGAAGGACTCAGGGCGGGGAATATTGAACTTGCGATCGCCTGTTATACCGCAGCCTTAGAAGTCCGTAAGCGCCAGGATTATCCCGAAGATTGGGCAATAACTCAAAATAATTTGGCGGCTGCCTATAGTGACAGAATAGAGGGGGTCAGGGCCGAGAATATAGAAAAAGCAATTTCCTATTACCGCTTAGCCTTAGAAATTCGCACTCCTACCGCTTTCCCTTTATACTGCTTGCAATCCGGTAGTAACCTCGGCAATACCGCTTTCACTGCTGGCTTCTGGGATATCGCCCTAGAAGGATTCGAGAAAGCAATCCAAGCAGTGGAAAAAAGCAGAAGTTGGGCAACTTCCGATAATATCCGCCAACAGATGATAGCAGAATCCATTGGCGTTTACGAAAAGGCAATTCAAGCTGCTGTCAACAACAACCAACTGAAAAAAGCCATCGAATATTGCGACAGAACCCGTGCTCAGCGGTTAGTCGATTTAATGCACAGCAATGACTTGTATGCTAAAGGCGAAATTCCGCTGGAAGTGCAAAATTATTTGCAGGAATTTGAAGCCAAGCAACGAGAAATTGACGCAGAAGTCGAACAACTCCGCAATCCATCTGAGGGGAATAAGGAATTAGCTGGTGTGGGGAGTTCGTCGCGGAGTCGGGCAGGTTTCTCTGCTTACACGGAGAAGATTCAAGAATTGGAAGCCCAGAAACAGCAAATCTGGGAAAATATCCGCAGTTTAGATCCAGTTTTAGCGGGACAAGTTCAAGTTGTGCCGATGCAGTTTGCGGCGATGCAGCGGTTGATTGATAATTCTCAGACGGCGATTCTCTGTTTTTATACCACGACTGATGACACTCATGTTTTTGTGATTTACAAGGATAAAGCGCCGCAGATTCACACTTGTCAGGGAGAGGGTTTGGGAAATTTTCAGAATGGGATTTTTGAAAGTTGGTTGTCGCCTTATTTGCAGGATCGAAAAATTTGGCAGCAGGGGATGGGTGAGTTTTTGGCTCAGTTGTCTCGGCGGTTGAAGGTTGATGAGTTGATTGGTAATTGTTTGGATGGGATTGAGGAATTGATTGTGATTCCGCATTTGTTTTTGCATCAGATTCCGCTGGCTGCGTTGCCGATTGATCCCCCCCAATCGAGGGCGGGCACGGGAGCGGGGGCGGGCACGGGGGCACCGCCCCTACGAAGGGTGTTTCTTGGTGATAAATTCCTGATTCGTTATATTCCCAGTTGCCGAATCTTGGAGTATTGCAGTCAACGCCCAACTATCGAATCACCGAAATACGGGATTGTGGAAAATGCCACGGATGATTTGTACTTCACTCCTTTTGAGTGCGAACAAATTGCCACAATTGTGCCTGAACCTCAGCGCTTAAAGGGAAGTCAACAAGCAACAGTCGCCACCTATCGAAAACTGGCCCAAAATGTGAATGTCATCCACTCCAGCCACCATGCTGTCTCGCGTTTGGACAATCCTTTAGAATCGCGATTGTTTTTAGGGGATGGAAGTATCACGTTAGGGGAATTGATGACTCCCGGTTGGCGCTTGCCGCAGTTATCCGATGTGTTTATGTCTTGCTGCGAAACTAATTTAGGTTCCACGGAAATCACCGATAATCTGCTTAGTTTGGGTACGGGTTTTTTGTGTGCGGGGGCGCGCAGTGTGGTCAGCACTTTGTGGGCGGTGGATGATTTTGCTACTTCGCTGTTTTCGATTTTTTACTATCAGTATCGTCTGGAAGGTTTGAGTCGCCCAGAGGCGTTACGACGGGCGCAGGTGCGTTTGCGGACGATTTCGGGGGCGGAGTTGAAGAAGCTTTATCAACCGCAAATCGATGCCCTGCTTCCGAGAATTATTGGGGATTTAAAGCGGAAATTGAATCTGGTACAGGAAGAATTAGAAGGCTTGGAATCGCAGCAGGAAAAATATAAAGGTGGTACGGCTGAGTATAAGGAGTTTGAGGAGAAGTTGAACAACAAAACGGAGGAGGAAGTTGAGATTCGGAAGCGGAAGGAAGGATATGAAAGTTTGCAGAAAAATCTTTACACTATGTCACATCCTTTTGATGATTTGATTTATTGGTCTGGGTTTATTTGTCAGGGTTTGCATTAACAAGACTTCTCCGGGTGAAGAAACCGGGTTTTTACCTAAGATACGGGCTGGAACGAAATATTTTGGTAAAAAACCCGGTTTCTGGGTTCTTATGTGTTATGCAACATTAAAAATCCCCTTCATCAACTTGAAATACAGTCAATCCCAAGCCTCTCCACATATCAACAACTTGCTGGCGATCGTCCAACACAAATTTAATGTTATACTTCCCTTCAATATGCTGCCGATAGATTTCATATTTCATAATCGCATCCTTCCTCATATCTCCGGTTTTCCGCAGATAAAGACCAGCATAATTAACCTCATACTGCTGCAACCATTTTTCAGTTTGAGGCTGACAATCATCGGTTCTGCCCGAAACTACGATAATATTAACGCTAGACTGCCACTTGTGGATGGTATCTAGGACAGGCAGATTCGGTAAATCGCGATCGCACTTTGAAGCATCGAAAGGATTTCTACCATTCAGAAGCGATAAAGTGCCGTCCATATCCACAATAATTGCATCCGGCAAATCGGGATTATATTCCGGTGGCTGAACAGGAACACGTATATACTTATTGTACATCTTCATGATCACATCTTTGCCAACAGAATTGAGTCTTTTCAAATCCCGCTTAATACATTCCTCCACCGGAACTTGCAGGAAAGAATCATTAACTTCGACAACAGCTTGACCTTTGACTAACTCTTTAATGTGTTCGATATGCGGGCCAAAGTTAGTATCATCAACAATGACGTGCTTACCACTTTCCAAAGCCATCAAAATAATCATATCTCTCAACTGTACAATAAACTTTTCATTCGCCGGCGACCAATGAGCAGCATGAGCCATTTCTCGCAACAAATCTTTATTGCTACGAACCCATCTAGTAGGTTCAGACAGCAGCAATTCCTTAGCAAATTGAGATTTCCCAGAAGCAGGTAAACCGACAAGTACAATAACTCTTTTCATGGTAATTAGGTATTGTTGACTGTTGACTGTTGCCGCACGCTCGATAATTAATCCGTCTATCTGTGTCAAAATAACTGGTTGTGGCTTATTCTACAAACCTAGATGGATGTAATCTAAACCCAATAACTCCTCTATCTTATGGATAGTAACATCGCGGAGAGCTTCTTTCACCCCGGCAACTCTGCGCGCCCGCAAAGAAAACAAAATCCCAGAATAGGGCAAATGCTTCACAGCTAAGGCAAAGTCTTTCTGAACTTCGATAGATTCATACTGTCGGTAAACATCCTCAATTTCTTCAACCAAAGATTGATATTTATCCTTAACTTTTTGATACAATTCAGTCCACTCAGGAAAATAAGCTAAAAACTCTTCCCCTTCATTAGTCAAAATAATCTCGATCATCCGGCGGGTCGAAAACCCTTCACGAAGATGGGAAATCGCTACATATTGCGGAGACTTGACTTTAACTCGGTTAAAATTAGCATCGCAGATAATATACCCTTCCGAATCCATCGGATCTAAGTGCTGAGATGCTTCGATAACTTCTGTCCAGCTACTTAAAGCATAAGACTTGACTAATTCCCATCCATATTTGTTAGCCCAAATACTCGGCTCTGTTTCTAGCAATGTTTGAGTATTGCGAACGCCATGAAACACGATTTGGTTGTTTCTTTGTTGGACAACTATTCGGTTGTAAGGTGTCATCAACTCAAAGATAAAACATTGGTCGGTTTCTTGTGGCAATTGATATCCCAATTCTTGCCATACTTTCCAAAAAAGTTCCGCAAAGCTGAATCCAAAACCGTTAACTTCGCCGGCTGCGTCGGGAGTTCCGCTAGATTGCACTCTCCATTCTCCATTGTAAAAATAGAGTACAATTAGAGAACCATCTAGTTTTTCATAAACTTTGGCACTGTTCCAATCAATTGTAGCGGCGTGGCCTTCTCCGTAGTTGAAAAATTTGTCGTAGGGATAAGAAACTATCTGCCAATCTTGGGATGAGTCTAAAATGATACCCCGACACTGTTGGACTATTTTTTCGCCCAGCGGGGATTCTATCTGCGAGTATTTCAGACAGACGAGATGAGAATATTGCCGATCGCGCGTAACCTTGATATGATAAGTTTCGGACAAATTTTCTAATCCGTGCTGGCGCAAATACTCTTGCAGTTCCACGATGTACTCCTAAATTGCTCGTCTTCTCTATATTATATATGACGGCATATTTTCGCAAGTTTGTCAAGACAATATAAAAATACTTTTTTGCTGAAAAGCTATTATTGCTTCTGTACTTTGAATTATGGTTGTACATAGGTGAATGCGGTTCATCGAACAACTGGACTGTTTCAATATCAAGGAAAAACACAATGAACAAAAAATTATTAGTTTTGGCGACTTCTGCGTGTCTATTGACTACTTTAGTACCTGTATCGGTAGTTTTTGGGGTCTCGAAATCGCCTGAGCGACAATAGGAAGCGCAACAACTTGCTCAAGCCGGTACTCCTGTTGCGGTAAGTGAAATTTTGCCAAAGTTAAAAGGCAAAACGCAAGTACCAATTTTTATTCCCAGTAGTATTTCTGCTTCGCAAAAACTTTACTATCAAAGCACAGCGAAAGCAGACAGCTATACTATTTCAATTGGTTATACGGCAGATTGTCATGCGGGAGCTTGCTCTTTTGGGGAAATTCGAGCTCAAAAAGGTGGTGAGTTTACTACAAAGATAGAATGGGTAACTAAGACATTAAAAAATGTGCAACTTGCGGGCGGAGTTAAAGGAGTTTTTCATAATAGACCTCTTGCAAAATAATTTTGTGCTATTATGGAAAGTTTAGCCAATTTTATAATCTAGCAGGCTGGGCAAGTTTAAGGAGATGCCAATCAACCCAATAATTCAAAGTTTGACCTAAACTTGAGCAAACTTTTAAGGATAACACATATTTTTTTTGCAAGAGGTCTAATGGTTGCGGGGCTTATTGTACGGCATCGGTAGAGTGGAAAGCTCAGGGAGTTCTCTATACTGTAGCAATTAAAAATGGTAAGGAAGTAGATTTAATTAAGATTGCAAATTCGGCTATTCAAGCTGGGAAGCGTTAAGTTTTAATTGCGGGCGGGCTAGAAGCCCACCCTACAATAAATTTTAATTTTTTTATCTGTTGTGGAACAGGCATCCGGCCTGTTAAATAATAATAGTAGAAAATGTACTTTCTAATGAAGTCAAATAAAGATATAGCAATCCTAAATCATTCATGCAGATATGTAGGGGCGGTGCCCCCGTGCCCGCCCTCCGAGGGATTGGGCAACCACGGGGGGATTGCCCCTACAAGAATTATGCAAATGATTTAGGATCGCTATAGGATAGTTGTAATTCTTATAGGAAAATGACGATGAGGAAAAAAAGGCTATTTTGTGCCGTTTTTGTTGGTGTCGCGACTACATTGACGATCGCACTTTCAACTCCAAAACCACTCGTCGCCCAGACAGATGTGCCGATCGCCGAAATCCGCTGGTTTAACTATACTTCTAAAGATGGCTGGCAAGCGATAAAATTTACTGTGTCCGATCGCCATACTGCAAAATCGGTCGGCACCCGCAAGTTGCGGTTGTACGATATTCATATTGCTAAGATGTTTGAGATTTCTCATTTTTTGTGCGATCGCGATCGCACTTCTGAGGGGTACGATTGGTCTTATGAAGCAGAAAATGGCAATATTGAGATGGGAAGGTTCAAAATTAGCTGCAATCTCGCCCGCTCCACAGCCGCAACTTACGGATTAGGCAAACCAAAAATTACAGTCATTCGCCGCAACTTCAACCTGAAAAACGGCCGCCCTTCTATTGCTGTAGAAAAATATGCAATTCCCACTCTAAATATCGCTAAAAATAGAGTTGTACAGTGGAAAACCTTTGTACAAACATTCCCGCTACTTGATAAATTAGTTGCCGAAAAAGCTCACAGTCGCTTTCCGGCGAGTAACATTTTTCGGCAAATCAAAGGAAAAACACGAGTGCCTGTTTTTTTGCCTAGTATACTTCCTTTGTCTGACATTCAGCAACTTGATTTTGATGTACAAGCGGGTTCCCACGGTTACATTGTTGCCATGTATTTAGGCAAAGGATGCCGCGCTGGAGCCTGTTTTTTCGGCATAATCGAAGCTAAAAGAAACGAACCGTTTTCGTCTCCTTCACAATTGCCGAGGGATACTTATAGAAGTATTGAATTAGCGGGCGGATTCAGGGGGATTTATTTTAATAATTGCGGTGCTTACTGTACTGCTTTTGTTGAGTGGCAAAGGTTGGGGGTGCTGTATCGAGTCACGAGAAAAAATGGCACTCAGCAAGAAGTTGTGCAGATAGCGAATTCTGCACTTCAAGCAGGACAACGTTAAATTTTGGTAAGACATGGAAAAGGACGCGCGAGCGAAGCTATCTCTTTCCCTGCACGGGTTCCCGAAAGGTAACGAATCGACTTTTTTACTCCTGATAAACAGCTTTATTCTGGACAAACTGAATGATCGCGGTCAAACCAGATGATGTAGTAAATAGACTGAACCCGAAACCCAAATATCCGTTTCTTCTCATCAATTCGTATTTCTGATAATCTCTTATCTTCAGGAATATTGTCAGGATGCTTGTCAATCAACTTATAACCAGTTCCCACTGATTCACCTCGTTTTTTTGATCCGTGACATCGGATTTGGCCCCAAGTATATTTCTCAATTTTCTTTAGTCCTTCAATTAGGTCATTGATTTCTGATGATGTCCAGTCAGACAAAACGCAACGATTTTTATCTGCATAGGTAAATCTGAAGCTAGGATGCTCATCATCTGCACTGCTTGGTCGATTTAACTGAGTTGCTTGCTCTGGAATTCTACTTGGTTGCTTTTTTTGAGATGGCTTTAGTATTTGACTTTTTTTCCCCACTTACGCCTCCACAAAAGGTGCATAGTAGGATTTCATATCCTCGTGGGAGATGATTTTAGTTGATTTTTCAGCAGGTTCTAATCCCTTGCGGGCGTTTAACCAAGGCATCTCTGAGTGCGTTAACTCGACCAAATGTTTAGCACTTAATTCTCCATAAGCATTCCAAACTTCTTCGAGGACTTCGAGTTCATCTTCCTCAAATTCTTTTTCAAAATTATCGGGAGCGGGAATATCCTTGTATTTGTAAGCTTTGTATTCATTCCAAACATCGCGGACAACTGGGCCGGAAACCCAAGCTTCAATATCTCCATCAAATAGCGGCTGGCTTCTAAAGACTAAACTCCAAGCTTGTGCATAATACACGAGCTTTTGCAGTTTCAGAGGAGAAATGGTATCGCCTGCTTCTCGATCGACACGACATAAAAAGTAACGCGCAACGTCAATAGCACTTTTCATAATTTTAAGATTTAGTCATTTCACAAATTTACTTTTGATCGTAAGCTATTCCGTGGCTCCAGAAGTTACGATCGCAATGACGATCGACCTTTTCCCCTCGTGCCTAA
>ENA-OFCE01000322-OFCE01000322.1-metagenomes-genome-assembly--contig:-NODE-322-length-32741-cov-2.847641_pt1 | contig 32741 bp, 31 predicted proteins | sample MGYA00153388_OFCE01 | MGnify analysis MGYA00153388 | reverse complement strand
ACTTCACCCATCAAGAATACTTGGAAGTTAGCTGTTGGCTCTTTGGAATCCAGAATGAATGGATTCTTATCTTCTTCTTTTAATGTTGGGTTATAGCGATACATTCCCCAATATCCACATTCTACGGCATTTTTAATTTCAAGCTGACTAAAGCCCATACCTTTTCTCAAACCATGGCTTATGCAAGGAGCATATGCAATGACAAGAGATGGACCTGGATATGCTTCTGCTTCAGCAATTGCTTTTAAAGTCTGATTTTTATCAGCGCCCATAGCAATTTGTGCAACATACACATAACCATAGCTCATAGCCATCATACCAAGATCTTTCTTCTTCGTGGTTTTACCGCTAGCAGCAAATTGAGCAATTGCTGCAGCTGGAGTGGACTTGGAAGCCTGTCCGCCAGTATTAGAATAGATTTCAGTATCAAGTACCAAAACATTCACATCTTCACCAGATGCCAATACATGATCCAAACCGCCGTAGCCGATATCATAAGCCCAGCCATCGCCACCAAAGATCCATTGTGATCTTTTCACCAAGAAATCTTTATTTTTATCAATTTCATTCAATAAAGCATTATCGCCTTTTTCTGCAGCTACAAGGCTAGCCACAAGATTTGCTCTGGAACGACTTGCTTCACCACTATCTTTATGCTCCTGCCAATCTACTAAAGCAGCTTTTAGCTCAGCACTAACATTAAGTTCCGTAGCTTCTTTAATTGTTGCAGCTAATTTTTCTCTTAGCGCTTTTACACCTAAATGCATACCAAGACCAAATTCAGCATTATCTTCGAATAAGGAATTCGCCCATGCTGGACCATGTCCTTCATGATTTGTTGTGTATGGTATCGATGGAGCACTACCACCCCAGATGGATGTACAACCAGTAGCATTCGCAACCATCATGCGATCACCAAACAATTGGGTAACAAGTTTAACATAAGGAGTTTCGCCACAACCTGCGCAAGCACCAGAGAATTCTAACAATGGCTGTTCAAATTGGCTGCCTTTTACAGTATTCTTTTTCAAAGGATTTTCTTTAGGTGAAATATTAGCAAGGTAATCCCATAATTTCACTTCATGTAATTGTGTATCCAACGGTTTCATAATCAATGCTTTTTCTTTTGCAGGACATACCTGTGCGCAGTTGCCGCAGCCAGTACAATCAAGAGGAGAAATAGCAAGTCTGAACTGCAAGTCTTTCACACCAACAGCTGCTTTTGCAGTAAAGCCTTCAGGTACATTTTTCATCTCTTCTTCATTCACTAAGACAGGTCTGATTACAGCATGAGGGCATACGAACGCGCACTGATTACATTGGATACATTTGTCCATTTGCCATTCAGGAACATTAATTGCAATACCACGTTTTTCAAAGGCAGATGTTCCAAGAGGGAAAGTACCATCTTCCATGCTGCCAGTAATGAATCGCCTTCTTGTCTATTCATTGGTACAAGGATTTTTTCAATAAATTCAGGTACTTGTTTTTGATTCGCATTGCTGCAAGCACAAGCAAAATGAGCTTCATCTTTTGTGCTGTCACTAGCAGTTTTCCAGCTTTCTGGAATGGTAACTTTGACAATGGATTCCACGCCTTTATCAATAGCAGCATTATTCATGTCAATCACTTTTTGACCTTTATTTCCATAAGAACCAACAACTGCATCTTTTAAGTAGTTAACCGCATCTTCAACTGGAATAATATGAGCAATTTTAAAGAACGCAGACTGCATGATCATGTTGATTCTGCCGCCCAATCCAATTTCTTGCGCAATTTTGACAGCATTCAGTGTGTAGAAGTTAATATTGTTTTGTGCAATATAACGTTTCATAAAACCTGGCAATTTTGTTTCTAATTCTTCTTGATCCCAAATGCAATTAAGCAAGAAACTGCCATTTGGTTTTAATCCAACTAATACATCATATTTATCTACATAGGATTGATTATGACAAGCTACAAAATCAGCTTTGTTAATTAAGTATGGAGATTTGATTGGTTTTTTACCAAATCTAAGATGGGAAACTGTAATACCGCCAGATTTTTTAGAATCATAAGCGAAATAAGCTTGTGCGTACATATCCGTTTTATCACCGATAATTTTGATTGCGCTCTTATTCGCACCAACCGTGCCATCTGAACCAAGACCCCAGAACTTACAAGCTTTTGTTCCTTCAGGAGTCGTATCAACATCTGCAGCAGTTGGCAAAGATTTGAAGGTTACGTCATCAACAATACCAATGGTAAATCCATCTTTAGGTGCATCGGCTTTTAAATTTTCATAAACGGCAACAATATGAGCAGGTACTACATCTTTAGAACCAAGTCCATATCTTCCGCCTACAATCACAGGGTGGGTTCCACGATTATAGAAGGCTGTTTTTACATCAAGATATAAAGGTTCAGCCAAAGAACCAGGCTCTTTTGTTCTGTCAAGAACAGCAATCTTTTTTACTGTTTCAGGGATATACTTAAAGAAGTGTTCAATGGAGAATGGTCTGTACAAATGAACATTCAATAAACCAACTTTTTCACCATTTGCATTCAAATAATCTACCGTTTCTTCAATCGCTTCACAGGCTGAACCCATAGCAATAATCATTCTATCCGCATCTGGTGCGCCATAATAATTAAAGAGATGGTAATTTCTACCGGTAATTTTATTAATCTCAGCCATGTAATTTTCTACGATTTCAGGTAACGCATCATAATATTTATTAGAAACTTCTCTTTCTTGGAAATAAATATCAGGATTTTGTGCAGTACCACGAAGTACTGGATGATCAGGATTCAATGCATTTCTTCTGAAAGTATCTACATCATTTACATCTAACAATTTAGCTAGTTCATCATATTCGATAGTTTCAATTTTTTGTATTTCATGAGAGGTTCTAAAACCATCAAAGAAATTGATAAAAGGAACTTTACCTTTTAATGCTGCTAAATGTGCAACAGCACTCAAATCCATAACTTCTTGTACGCTGCTTTCAGCAAGCAATGCACAGCCAGTTTGTCTAGCAGCCATAACATCCTGATGATCGCCAAATATATTAAGCGCATTGGTAGCCAATGCTCTAGCACTAACATGGAAAACAGCTGGCAGTAATTCCCCAGCAACTTTATACATGTTAGGAATCATAAGCAAGAGACCTTGAGATGCAGTGTAAGTCGTAGTCAAAGCACCTGCTTGTAAAGAACCGTGCACTGCACCCGCAGCACCAGCCTCTGACTGCATTTCCATAACTTTTACGGTTTGTCCAAAAAGATTTTTCTTTCCTTGAGCCGACCATTCATCAACAGCTTCTGCCATAGGTGAAGATGGGGTAATTGGAAAAATTGCCGCCACATCTGTAAAGGCATAAGAAATATAAGCTGCAGCAGTGTTCCCGTCCATTGTCTTCATTTTTCTCATAAGTATCTCCTTCTTTCTCTTTATGTTACTAAATGCGACAAGCAATATTGTATACAATATTCATAAATTCCCTTCATGAATCCATACAAAATTACTTCACCACAATTTTCTACTCAGTTATCATTCGACATTGAAATCAAAATTCCTATATAACTACAAAAAAAATATTTTTTTTTTTGCAAACTTTATTGACATTTGCTAAATTTTCTGATAAATTATAAGTTCTATTATTCACTTATTCTTTCTACAAATTGTGAATTCGCAAATTATCTAGACCATTTTCACCAAACTCTTTATGGTATTCTTGATGAAAAGACATCTCTTTTTCAAATCGTTCGCTAATAGACATTTGTAAAATGGCTTCCTCACCATATTTTTTGATAAAATCCCTTCTGGCAAGTCTTTCAATTAACTCCTCCCAAAAAGTAGCGTTTTCAAAATTCTCAATATGTTTTACGATTTGACTATTTGTTGTAAATCTTTTATTAAGAAAATGCTCTCCTGATTTTTCGTTCCTTTCCACCATCTCTTCCATCCCAAATTCATTTGCGAAAGCCAGTATCTTTTGTTCCAATTCCTTATAAGGCTTTTTTCCCTCCGTTCTTTCTTCTGAATGAGCATGTAGTACCCAGTCACTTAGGTACACCATATCCAAAAATAACTGATACTCTTTTTTAGTGATATTAATCTTCATATTTTTCTCCCTTTTTTCAAAGAATACATAATTTTTAAAATTAGCCATATTTATCTATAAATCCTGCTGCTATAAACAATAGACCTTTATATGCAAGAACACTGCGCGTCCTCTCTGTGCCCCTGGTGTGTTCTCTGCGATTCATTACTTTTTTACCTAAGACTATAACTATAAAAAAGTAAATAGCCTAACTCTTAATAAGTTAAGGCTATTTACTCTCAGAGTTTACAATTTTATATACTTTCCTCGTTTTGCTCTTTCCGGCAGTCCAGGTGAATCCTTCCCTCGCTGTGTTACTTCCTCTACTGGAATATGAAGTTCACGAGCAATGATTTCCTTTACCCGCGAGCGACAAAATCCACTTTGGCATTTGCCCATACCTGCTCTTGTACGCCTCTTAACCGCATCGATGGATTTGATAGCAATATTACGGTGCAGAGCATCAATAATCTCAGTTTCGGTTACCTGCTCACATCTACAAATAATATGCTCATCAGGATTTGTCGAATTTATATCGCCTTTGAAGTTTTCATCTTTTACTTGAATTATAGGCTTACGATACGCCATAAAATCCTTCTTATTTTTCAGTTCCAAACCTGCCAGCTTTAGTAGCCCAACGACTTTTAAAGCAATGGCTGGGGAAGCTGTAAGCCCTGGAGAGTCAATACCTATCAAATTAATAAATCCGGCTACGCGGCTCTCTTCAATAATCCAATCTTTTTTACTGGAAATAGGACGATTCCCAGCAAAGGATGTAATTGCTTGTTTCATATCAAAATCAGGCACAGACATTCTAGCTGTTTTCACTATGTTTTCCAATACGTCCTCCGTTGTACCTACGTCATCTTTATCATTTATCTCTTCCGCATTCGGCCCTACCATCAGATTGCCGTGATATGTAGTCGTTACCAAGATTCCTTTTCCCAGTTCAGTAGGCACTTGAAAGATTACAGAATTAGCCAGATAATTTTGTTCTTTATCTAATAAAACATATTGACCCCTGCGAGGAATAATATGAAAATCATCAATACCGATCAAACTGGAAATTTTATCACAATATATGCCAGCGGCATTGATAACATATTGGGTTTGTATTTCTCCCTTATTCGTAGCTACTTTAAAATAATCATCTACCTTTTCAATTCCAACCACGGCAGTACTTAATTTTAATTCAACCCCATTTGTTATCGCATTTTCCGCCAAGGCAATAACAAACTCATAAGGAGAAGTTACACCTGCATTCCTGCAATAAAGAGCAGCCGTTACCTCCTTACTCACATAAGGTTCTAGCTCTCTTACTTTTTCTCCATCAATAATGGCAAGCCCACCAACACCATTTTTTATACCATATTGATATAGTTTTTCTAATGTTTTCATATCCTCATCGCGAAAAGCCAATACTACGGAACCTGTTTCTCGATAGCCGAAATTCAATTCTTTATTTAACTGTTCGTACATTCGATTCCCTTTTACACATAACTCTGCTTTTAGAGTACCTGGTTCATCCGAGTAGCCACCATGGACAATCCCGCTATTTGCTTTCGATGCACCACAGCTCACGTCTTCTTCTTTTTCTACAAGACATACACGTACCTGATATTTTGATAATTCCCGCGCGATATTCGTCCCTACAACCCCAGCACCAATAATACAAATATCATACATGCTACATCCTCCTCAATTGCTGAATTGTATACTATTCTGGATTGATTTTAGCAACTATTTTAGTTTCTTTTTAACTGATTTAAACGCCATTTTATATCGTTTAATTGTCTGAATAGTTTAATACTAACAAATGAGGCATTAATATGCAAGATTGATTTTATTAATCCAATCGACTAAGAGTCCACAAGCCTTTTTGTACTTGTGGACTCTTACCATTCACTCTATAGTCTCCTGTCCATAATAAGCATGATTGCCATGTTTTCTAAAATAGTGTTTATCAAGCAACACCTGATCGATGGATCGACAAATAGAATTCAACTGTCGCGTATGAATTGCCATCATAGCAATTTCTTCTAAAACTACCCCATGATGTACGGCATCTTTGCCACTTTTTCCCCAAGCAAATGGTCCATGACCACTAACCAGCACACCAGGAACGGCAAGAGGGTCAATACCTCCTGTTTTGAACGTTTCTATGATGACTTTACCAGTATTCCTTTCATATCCATTATTTATTTCTTCATTCTTTAGGTTTCTGGTACAAGGAATCTCACCATAAAAATAATCTGCATGGGTCGTACCTAAAGCCATGATTCCTTGCCCAGCCTGAGCCCAAATAGTCGCCCATCGAGAGTGAGTATGCACTACACCACCAACTTGAGGAAATGCCTTGTAAATTTCCAGATGAGTCTCCATATCACTAGATGGTTTATAAAGTCCTTGCACAATATTACCATCCAGATCTACCACAACCATATGCCTTATTTCCATCACGTCATAGGGGATACCACTAGGTTTAATAACCATTAGCCCACGGCTGCGATCAATCCCACTAACATTGCCCCAAGTAAAGGTCACCATTTTATAACGAGGAAGCTCCAAATTCGCCTCCCAGACGTCTTTAATTAGTTGATCCATACGACACACTCCTTAAAGCAGAATCCATTTTACACCACTCAATTTTTTGTAAAGCCGCCTTCCTTAAGTTTACTAAGAATAAACTCTCTGGACCTAGCGATCTCAGCCACAGGATCATCAAAGGTATCTCCCCACATTTCAATTAAGAAGGGTCCGCTATACCCCAGTGATTTCAATTTTTTGAATGCAGTAACAAAATCTACATCGCCTTTGCCAAAAGGGGTATCACGAAACCTCCCTGGAAAGCGCTCCGTTACATTGATAGTTTCTTTCACATGTACAGCAACAATACGAGAATAACCTAATTCCAACTCATACCCTACGTCATTACCCCATGCGCTGAGATTCCCAATGTCAGGATACAAGGCTAACCATGGTGACTGAATCAAATGATCGTACTGCATATATTTCTGTATGGAATTTAAAAAGGGCGTGTCCATAATTTCGATAGCTAGTGTAACTTGATATTTAGCAGCCATAATTACTGCTCTTTTCAGTCCTTCAATAAAATAAGCCAACGTATCCTCACCATGCTCTTCATAATACACATCATATCCAGCAAGTTGTATCACCCGAATTCCCATATCACTGGCAAATTCAATAGCTTTTGCCATGAGGTCTAGAGCATATCCCCGCACTTTAGGGTTGCGACTGCCGAGTGGATAGCGCCTATGTCCGCTGAAGCACATGGACATAATAGGAATTTCTATTTCATCCATAGATTGTAATAATTGGCGTTTTTCTTCTTTAGTCCAGCACAGACGCGCTAAGCGCTCATCGGTCTCATCAATGGATATTTCCATGAAATTAAACCCCAATTTCTTGGCTGTTTTTAACTTAGTAGACCAATCCATATTCTGGGGCAAAGCCTTTTCATAAAGTCCTAGCAGATTTTCCATATTACTCACCAAGCACTTTCATATCACTAGAAGAAAATAAAATATAAAAAAAACGTTGTACTTTGCTAAACATACTATAATCCCCCTATGATAGATAACTTTTTACTAATTTTGTACTTATAAAATATTATTTTCTTTAATTTTAGCCTCAATTTCTACATCTGAAAGCAAATTCACCAAACCGACTATTTTGGTTCTGCTATTTTTACACGAAAAATTATCTACCAAAGAAGCTGAGCAAAATACTACATCATAACTAGAAGCGGCTGATCGAGCTTCTCCCACACTCATATGGTCGATAGTCGCCTGAATTCCCAATTTTTTGAACACCTTATCAATCTTCATTTTTATAATTTGACTAGACCCCATTCCATTACCACAAGCTGCAACTACTTTAATCATTACAATCCACCTCCATCTGCAGTTTTAAAATAATTTGCTTTATTAGAACTGCGTCGATACTGAAACTGTGGAATCATAAGCATAAGTACAATCACAAGGATTAATCCTGGGGTCGACAAATTTTTCATAATAACCCCAATAGCTGGCCACAAAGTATCCCAATCAATATTGCCGTGCCAGCCACCATAGCTATAGAGCTGGAAGTACCAAGCAGCAAATGCCCCGCCCATTACCTGTATCACTCCTGTGCAAAAAGGCAGAATGGATGCCGCACGGACCCCGCCAAACTTATTTGCAAAAACTGCGGTAGTTGCATTATCAAAGAAAACAGGTACGAAACCCGTAATAATCATAATTGGAGCTTTGAACAAAAATAACCCTACAATTGCCATAAATTGACCAATACAACCGAACAAAAATCCATACAAAACCGTATTAGGTGAAGAAAAACCATACGTTGCGGCGCAGTCAACAGCTGGTAATGCACCTGGCAGAATTTTATCGGAAATACCACGGAAGGATTCTGTCAATTCAGCCACGAACATTCTCACACCGCTAATCAAGATAAATAAATATACTGCAAAAGACAATGACTTAGATAAAATGTAGGTCGGAAAGGCTAAGGTTGCTGGGAAACCAGCTTTGTCCATGCCACGCAAGTATGGCTCACCAAGAATCGTCATAATAACACCAAAAAAGAGCAGCATCAGCGTACCTGTGGATATTACATTGTCATTAAACATGGAGAGCCACTTAGGCATCTTGACTTTTTCCACGGAGTTTTCAGGATTTCCTATTTTAGGAGCAACCTTACTCGTTAGCCACACCCACAACATCTGTTGATGCCCTATAGCAAAACCACTATTCTCCGTAAGTTCTTCTGTAGGCTCTACCGTAAGATTGGAAAAGACAGCCCAATAGGTACCAACTAAAAGACCAATCCATATAGCGCCCGTAATATTTCGCAATTCAGGAATGGCGAAGAATACTAGCCAAGTACACGTTGTAGCCTGCTGAATCATAATATGACCCGTTAAGAACAAGGTACGAAGTTTCGTATACTTACGCAATAATACTAGCAGGATATTCCAGCCAAAACCAACCATTAAGGAAATCATGGTCCAAGAAAGAGACATACCTATCATTTTAATAGCCTCGCTAGCAGCATTTAGTCCAAAGTATGGATCAATAACTGCCGCATTAAGCTGAAAACGGTCATTCAAACCAGCTAATATGGGACGAAAAGTACTAACCAAACCGCCAGCTCCCACATTCCAGATCATCATACCAACAGCCGCCTTGATAAATCCACCAAAGGCATCATAAATTGGCTTGCCTAAGAACAAATAACCAATAAAGACCAATATACCAATAAAAAATTCCGGTTTCGTCAAAACATTATTCGCAAATAGTGTACTTGCCGAATTGATCGTTGTATATAAATCTCCCATTTTGTTATCCCCCGTCTCTTGTTTTATGTAGTAAAGGCATTATTTCTGTAGTAATATTTTCTGTAAATCACCAATACATGTAATAGTAGGCAATTGAGCAAGGATATCCTCATCTGAGATAGCAGCAACTAAAGCCTGCAGCATATCTAAGTGGGAATCATTATCCACTGAAGCTAAAACAAATATCAAACGGGCATCGTGCTCTTTGCTCTCACCAAAACGTACCGGACGATCCACTTTCATAAAAGAAATCGAAGTTTCCTTTACTCCGTTGACACCTTGTGCATGAGGCATAGCCACATCAGGCGCAATCACAATATAGGGTCCAAATTTCTTTATACACTCAATCATGGCATCCACATAACATTCTGCAATGGCCTCATCTCGTAATAATGGCTGTGCAGCAGCTCTTACAGCATCCTCCCAACAATTAAATCCTTCTGCAAAGCCAACACGTTTTTTTTCAATTAAGTCCTTAAACATAGATTTAGCTTCCTCTCTTGATGATATCAAAGAATCTTTAGCAACGATTTTCAATAAAATATTTAGTTTGTCTGCATGCCCGTAATCAAGCTGTAAGCTACAATTTCATTGACAGCATTGATCATCCTTGTAATATTTGTTTCATCGCCAAAAAACTGTAGAATGTCTTTCATTGCCCCTAAATGTTGTTCCTCATCAATCAATGCCAATACAATGATAACCTTTGCCACCTTATCCTCGGGAAAAGTCACGCCTTCGCGAGCTAATAACATAGAGGCTGATAAGCCATGTACATTCCCCCCTGGTTTTGCATGAGCAAGAGCAACCTCTGGAGTAATAAAAATATACGATCCGTAAGTTTCCACACAATCTATCATGGCATCCACATAGGTTTTATGAATTAACGCTTCATCTAATAAAGGGGCTGCTGCCAAACGAATTGATTCACGCCAATCCGCTACTACTGAGTCTATTAATTGTATCCGACTCGGCGTAATCAGATCTGCTAAGCTTTGCTGCCCTTGCTTGAGAACCTCGCGAAACAGAGAATGTTTTTCATTAAAATAATTACCAAGATCCTGCTTCACATTTATTAGTGCACTTTCTGGAATGTATTGTTTTATAATGTCAAAAATACGTTCCGCTTCATCTTTTTGTTTGATTGATTTTCGCATTTTAAATACCTGTGCTAAAATGGTCTGCTTATCTTCGATGGTCAGAATAGGATTGACAGTTAAACCTTGATAACCATCTCTTAGTTCTACCGTGGAAACAAGCAAGTCGTATTGCTGGTTATAGCCTTTCAATTCACGGGTAGATACAATATCTGCCACTTCAATAAAGGGCAGCAACTCCTCGATTTCCCTACGAAGAATTTGAGCAGTTGCCACACCATTATGGCAAACAATTAGAATCTTAATTAAACATTGCCGCCGCCCTGTAGTACGTAGATGTGCCGCAAAATGCAGCGTCAAATAAGAAATATCACTTTTGGGAATAGGATAACCGATTGCTTTCGCTAGAAGCTCAGAAACCTTGTGAGTAATAGTAAACAGTTCTGGATATTTTTTCTCAATTTCCAGTACAACCGGGTTCCCTTCCAAAAGACCATAGCGATAACGATAAAAAGAACTATCTAAGTGAATGACCAGTTTTTGCAGCAGATTTTCTTTTTCACCAAATTCGATACAGGCTAACCGCTCAAATTCATTAATCATTCCCATAGAAATTCTCGACATAAAAGCATAGTTATGCTTTCTTTCTTCATGAACCGTCTTAGTAGATTGCACCCTTGCTCCTAGAAGATGTATAGTCAGGTACACCTGTTCTTCATCGGGCAAATCATGAAAATACTGGTGTATCAGTGTAAATTCCTTACTATTGATAATTTCCTTTTTATCAAAGCCAAGGGTAATCTGGTCTTTTTTCTCTATGATCATTCTAATAAGGATCGCTAGTTGTACTAATGTTCCATCCACATATTCGGTACCCAGCTCATTTTCAATTTCCGTCAGATATGCCAGATTTTTTTTCACTACTTCGCTTTGTAAATGGGGTAAAATCTTCTTATTGATCAGTGGCATAATGAATGCAAGATAATACAAAAACACTGCTCGCATTCTAATGGTTTCCCCTAAAATCACATAACCTTGTTTAATTCCATAAGTCAAATTCAACTTATATTCGAGTAATTCACCTTTAACTGCCTTCAAATCATTCAAAACTGTATTCCTGCTAACATTACACAAGCCTGCAAGTTTATCTACATGCCAAATTTCCGTCGACGCCAGCATTTCGCAAATGAGTGCAGCAATACGCTCGTTTTGTGAAAGATTGTAATATAATGTATTTGAAGCTTTGTCTAAATGCATGTAAACCAGGTTCTTATGATGTCCACTTAAAAAGATCCCTTTTTGTCGTTCCACCTTTAAGGGAGGAATTTTTTTATTTTTAAACCAGTTAAGAATTTCATGCAAGTCATAATAAACCGCGCGTTTGGAAACACGAATATGTTCTGCGACTTCATCCAAGGTAACATATCCATCTCGCAACAATACATAGTCCAATATTGCCCTGCTACGGCTTTTAAGCTGAATCATATTTTCACCTCCTTTCATCCGATTTGTCGCAATCATCTTAACTTTCTAAATTGATTATACGTTTTAACCTGATTTAAAAAAAGAACAATAAATGAAAGATCAATTATGCAAAACTGTGTATAGAACGAAGCTGTCATAAACTGAATGACTAACACATTTTTGCAAAAAGTTTATTGCATTTATTGTTCTTTTTTTTCTTTGTACCAAACCATATAATCAATTTAGAAAAACATGAAATGAAAGGAGAAACTATGAGCAAAATCGATGAGATTACAAGAGAATCCTGGGTGTTAAGCACCTTTCCAGAGTGGGGAACATGGCTTAATGAAGAAATTGAATCTGAAATAGTTGCTCCCAATACATTTGCCATGTGGTGGTTAGGCTGCACGGGCATATGGGTAAAATCAGAAGGTGAAGCCAATATTTGTATTGATTTTTGGTGCGGAAGCGGTAAAAGAACAAAAGCAAATCCATTCATGAACCCCCACCACCAAATGGCAAGAATGACTGGCGGTAAAAAATTGCAGCCAAATCTCAGAGTTACGCCTTTTGTTTTAGATCCCTTTGCGATTAGAAAGCTTGACGCAGTGGTTTCAACTCACGATCATAATGATCATATTGATGTAAATGTTGCCGCTGCTGTTATGAAGAATTGTGATTCATCTGTACCTTTTATTGGACCCAAAACCTGTGTTGATCTTTGGATTAGCTGGGGGGTACCTGCCAAACGCTGTATTACGGTAAAACCTGGCGATGCAGTAACAATCAAAGATACTGAACTTGTAGTCCTGGAATCTTTTGACCGTACAGCATTAATAACGGTACCTAAAGGCAAGATCCTTAAAGGCAAATTACCTGGCAATATGGATGAACGTGCTGTAAATTATCTCATCAAGACACCAGGAGGAAATCTTTACCACAGTGGCGACTCTCATTACTCAAACTATTATGCCAAACACGGCAATGAACATGAAATCCATGTAGCCTTAGGATCTTTTGGTGAGAACCCACGCGGCATTACAGATAAAATGACCGCTTCTGACATACTAAGAATGGCGGAAGCGCTAAATACCAATGTGGTAATTCCCTTCCATCATGATATCTGGTCCAACTTTCAAGCAGATACAGCAGAAATTAACACCTTATTTGAAATGAAAAAGGATAGATTGCAATATACCTTTAAACCTTTCATTTGGCAAGTCGGCGGTAAGTTTGTATTTCCCAAAGATAAGGATAAACGCGAATATCACTATCCTCGTGGTTTTGAGGATTGCTTTGAAGGCGATATTGACTTACCTTACAACTCTTTTCTTTAAGATCAATTACAGTCTACATACAAAAAAGAGAGGATTAATATGATCATAAATAAAAAAATTCTAGGCGAATTAGATAAAGCATATGCAACTACAATTATGAACATCAATGGTGAGACAAAGTACTTAGTCGCCACTGAGGGAAATGGTCCTTGCATGATGTATGATGAAGCCAGCCAGATTGGCAGTCCCGTCTGGGATGGACCAGGCGGAACGATGAACATTGTTCCCATACCTGGCAGGAAAAATGAATTTATTGCTACCCAAGATTTTACTCCCACTTTTCAGGCAAAAGATTCTAAAATCGTTTATGCAAAATGCGATAGCAACTCAAAATGGACGATTCACCCCATTATGGCCATCCCCTATTTGCACCGATTTGATATATTTACGTTAAACAATAAACTCTTCTTTATCGGTGCCACCCTATGCGAAGACAAGGAATATAAAGATGACTGGTCAAAGCCAGGCAAAGTATATGTTGGAGAAATCCCTATGGAGATCTGCAAACCCTTTAAGTTAAAAGCAATTCTTCAGGATATTACGAAAAACCATGGATTTTGTAGGGGAAAATGGAAAAATAGAAATGCATACCTTATTTCTGGGTCAGAAGGCGTATTCGTTCTCTATTTGCCAGAAAACGACAGCGAAGAATGGGAAGTCGAACAAATATTAAACCATGAAGTAAGTGATATTGCTGTATGTGATATTGATACTGATGGTGTTATGGAACTAGCCGCAATAGAGCCTTTTCACGGCAGTCGAGGTATCATCTACAAGTATATCGATGACAGACTGGTTTCAATTCACGAACATGAATATGAGTTTGGACATGTTGTGTGGGGTGGGAAGATATTAAACAAACCGTCCTTTATTATCGGTGGCAGAAAAGGAAATAGAGAGCTAAACTGCTTTCAAATTGACGATACAAGTAGGAAAATTAAACATTTCACCATCGATAATAAAGGCGGTCCTAGCAATATAGCCGTACTTAACAAAACCAACACCGATGTAATTCTTGCTGCTAATAGAGAAATTGGCGAAATAGCAGTCTATGAATTAATTGAGTCGCCAGAAGCTTGAGACTACTCTTTGTTTAAACTGAAAAAACAGGCCTGCATTTTTGTTAACAATAATGCAGGCCTGTTTTTTAATATAGCATAATGGAATTAAAGATGCTTTCCATTCTCATAATATTTATTTCGTTCTAGGACAATAAAAAATATTTCTACTTGCTCGTAACCAGCTCGTTTAATATTTTCCGTTAAACTAGCAGCCACTTTATCTTGAATGTCTTGTCCTCTATCAAACCAATTCACCTGCACCATAGGACATTCTGCGATTATATCTCCATCTTTAATCAAGGTGGAATCGACACATTCAATTCTAAAATAATCACGGGGACAACCAATAATTTCTTCCAGCTCATTTACCAGTTGTGTACTGATATTTTGTACCTCTTTTACTTTCATACCTTTAATAAGAAATTGCGGCATTTTCATTCTACCCCTTTCGTATTTATTATGTTCATTTATTTACTAACTTGAACGACTAATCCTACTGCTGCCTCCTCTGGTTCTTTCACAAATAAAGTTAATATAAATCCAATAACTGGCAAACAGGCTAATACCGTAAAAATTAGAGGCATTCCCCAAACATCAGCCACTTTTCCCAATGCCAGTACTCCCATTGCACCTAATCCTACACTTAGACCAATCGTTAATCCCGAAGCCATCCCTACATTATTGGGCATCATTCTTTGGGCTAAGATCAAGCTGCTGGTAAAGGTTGCAGATAATAATATACTAGCAAGAGACAGCACAACAAAGGCTCCAATATCACCAGCAATAGGGAATAAATACAATAGAACAGAAATGGGTAAAATCGAATAGATCATTACGCGTTTACTGCCGTAACGATCACTCATCGCACCGCCCATCAGCGTCCCAAAAGCGCTCGTCGCTAAATACACAGTTAGCAAAGAACTCGCATATATCTCACTGCCATGTAAATATGATACATAATATAGAGGTACAAAGGTACTAATACCCGCAGCTACTGTTGATCTTGAAAGTACCATCCCTAAAAGTGATAGTAAAGGCCAATTGATAGACGCCCTAAAGCTTTTCAGGCTCCCAGGCTGTTTGGCTTCTGGTCTAACTAAATTCCGCGTCATTTGTATCAAAGGAATTCCCAGTAATACATAAGGCAAAATATAAAGAAGCACTTTTATACTAAATCCGCCGTACAATAGTGTCGCTAATAGCAATGAACCTACGGCAAAACCCGCATTGCCTCCTACAGCAAATAAACTGACTCCTTTGCCTTTCGCTTTGCCACTTAATTGGCTGGCAGTCTTAGCCGCCTCTGGATGAAATGCTGCCATACCAAGTCCTGCAATCGCCGTAAATAACAATGTAAGATAATAGTGAGGAGCCCACAATGAAGCCAACATCGCCACTCCTGAAAGCAAACAGCCGGCAGGCATAAGCCAAGGCCGGGGGCTTCGATCACTGAAATATCCAAATAAAGGCTGACTAGCAGAGGATGTTAAATTCTGCATAAGGGCAATCGCACTTACTTGGGCATAAGTTAAAGCAAACTTTGCTTTTAAAAAGGGTAACGCTACTAATAAAGCACCTGCGGACAAATCGGTAACACCATGAGCAATAGCAACAATCCACAAGGCTTTGGGAAGCTTGGAAACAATGGAAAACAATATGATCACTCCTAAAAAAATATTAATATATTTTTCACAATTGGTCTACTCTATAATAAAGACCTAATTCTGGTGAAATTTTAACTTTCGTGAGATCTTACTACTATTGCAAAGATAAACGCCTAGAATAGTTTGCTCATCGGATGATCTCTAGGTACAACATAAATTTGGTGAATAAGAGGGAGATAACAAATGAACTGGAATGATTTTTTACGAGATACTTGGCAAACAACTCTAATTTTTGTTACTTTATTGATTCTTACCCGCCTACTAGACAAAACCCAAGTGGGACAGCTAACCTTTTACGAATATGTCAGTGGTATTACTATAGGATCACTTGCCGCTACCATTGCTGCATCCGATCCTGATAAATTATGGAGTAATTATTATGATCTAATCCTATTTGCAGTACTTACTTACATCATTTCCCTCTGTGCTTTAAAAAGCCGACCATTCCGAACACTGATTGAAGGTTCACCCAGCATTTTAATCGAAAACGGTCGTATCATTAAAGAAAATATGAAATCTCTCCGTTTTGATCTAGACGAGCTGAATGCCTTACTACGAAGCAAAGATGTTGTCGATATAAGTGAGGTACAGTATGCAATTCTTGAAACAACAGGAGAAATGAGTATTATTAAAAAATCAGGTTTCCAGCCGTTAACTAAGAGTGATATGAATATCCATCTCCCGGATCCTATACTTCCTATAGAATTGATCATGGACGGCGAGATTATCGAAGAAAATTTAAAGAAACAAAATCTTACTCATACCTGGCTAGAAGAACAATTGTCAGCTCGAAATATTAAAAGTGCCTCTCATGTCATGTACGGAGTCATGGATTCAAAAGGACAATTATTTATAAGCGCCAAAGGCAGCCATCAAGATTAACTGAAAACTCATTTCGATTACTGCCATTTTAGCTGATAGATTAATAGAATCGCCATGCCGACTGCAGTAGCAGACTTAATAATAATACCAAAAATTTGTCCTTTTACCACACTTATAGCCACTTTTTTAGCTTGTGTTAAATCTTTGGTTTTACTATACTCTGCTAGCACAGTAACAATAAATGCCCCTAATAAAGCGCCTAACAAGGAACCGATAATCGGCAATAAGGCCGTTCCCCCTATCCCTCCCACAATCGTGCCGATAAAGGGAGCAAGCATTGCCCTTTTCGATGCTTTTTCTTTTTTTGCACCAATTAACCCTGCCACAAATTCAATAATCTCTCCAATAATAAAAATACCAAATACAATCACCAAAACAGCATAATCCATCCTATCAAAATCATCATAATAGCCATATGCCAGCCCCGTCAATAAAATCAAGGTATTTCCAGGCAAACCCATTATGGTCATGACAACTCCGGCTAAGATGAAGAGAACACATAGTATACTAATGATCAGCCCTGTATATTCCACAGGCCACACCCTTTCATTCAATATTGTAATTATAATATTCCCTCTTATCTTCTATTTTACCTTTTAACTAAATTATCGGACTTTTTCATATCACTTTCCCCTTCTTTATGTTACACTATAGATAAGCTAAGAATCACTTTTATCTTAACAATAAATGGGGGTGTAGTGATGTTTAATAAAATTTTAGTTCCTGTTGATGGCTCTGAAGCCGCTTGGCGTGCCTTGGAATACGCCACTGCCTTAGGAGAAAAGTTTCATAGTACCATCACTATTGTTCATGTTGTTCAAGCTCATTATACACTACCAACAGTTGGAATCAATGGAGAAATTCCTTTTATTTCACTTAATATTCAAGAGGTAGAAGCAACAGGTTACAAAATCATTGAATTAGCAAAAGAGCGGATTGGTGACTACCCTACATTCGAAACAAACTTAGAGTTTGGTCATCCAGCGGAACGCATAATATCTTTGGCATCAAATAATGCCTATGATTTAATTGTAATTGGCTCCAGAGGCTTGAGTGGCATTAGCGAATTCTTTCTAGGAAGTATTAGTAATAATGTATCGCAATCTTCTCCTGTCCCAGTAATGATCATCAAATAATATACTATTTGTAATAAAAGCAGTCAGGATGATTTATGTATCCTGACTGCTTATTATATATGACAAAAAAATAATTAATAGGATTTTCTGATGCTTTTATCTTTTATATTTCTTTCCAAAGCCAATTGAATTAATCGATCGATCAGATCAGTATAAGAAATACCGCTAATTCCCCATAACTTAGGATACATACTTATTTTTGTAAAACCTGGAATCGTATTAATCTCATTGATCAAGACGTTATGTTCTTTCGTTAAGAAAAAATCAACACGAGCCATCCCTTCACAACACAATACCTGAAAGGCTTTGATAGCTAGCTCTTGTACCAATGCAGCTATTTCTTTTGGAATATCTGCAGGAATTTGAATCGCAGCTCCTTGATCGTCAATATATTTTGCAGCATAAGAATAAAACTCTTGCTGGGGAATAATAGCGCCCACTGCAGAAGCAATCGGAATTTCATTGCCCAATATGGCACATTCAATTTCTTGCCCTTCAATACACTCTTCTATTATAATTTTGTGGTCAAAGGCAAAGGCTTCTTTTATCGCCGCAAAAAGTTCGTCTTGCTGTTTCACTTTACTAATCCCCACTGATGAACCAAGACTAGCGGGTTTTACGAAAACTGGCAGTCCTAGCTGCTCCACCACAGCTTCAAAGTTTATCCCAGGCTGTTCCCACTGCTGATATGTCAAACTCTTCGCCACTGGAATACCAGCATCTCTAAGAAGACGTTTGGCAACATCTTTATCCATCCCAATTCCCGATCCTAAAGGACTTGGTCCCACAAAAGGTATATTGGCTAGGGTTAGCAATCCTTGCACGGTACCATCCTCTCCATATGTCCCATGGAGAATGGGAAAGACTACGTCAATACTTTTCGTAAATGTTTTTTCTGCAAAACAGATAAGCTGTTCTGTGTCCTTGCCCATCTGAAAAGCAACAGCCACGCCTTTGTGCTTTAACATAATGTCTTTAGGGCTATCCTCATTGATCAAGAAATCTTCTTGATCACATAAGAACCATTGCCCTCTTTTATCAATTCCGATTAAAGTAAGTTCGTATTTTTCCTTATCAATTGCATGTATAATGTTTTTGGCCGACTGCAAAGAAACTTCATGTTCTGTTGATTTGCCCCCAAACAGTAATGCCACATTGATTTTCATCATTTTTTCAGCTCCTAACTATTCTTTCTCCTTAGTATAGTAATATTTTTCACTATAATGATTGCTAAAAATGCTCATATTATTGTAAAAAATGCTGTACAATAGTATCACAAGCGCTATACAGAAGGAAGGATGCTCTTTATGGAAATAGAAAGTAAGGAGATACATTATAAAAGGGGTTATTTGGATAAAGATTTTCAATTTTTCCATTTGAAAGATAACAATAATATCCAGTTCGAATTTCATTACCATGATTTCAATAAAATTATTATTTTTATATCTGGCAAAGTAACCTACTTAATTGAAGGTAAGACATACAAATTAAAGCCTTGGGATATTCTCTTAGTAAACAACAATGAGATTCATAAACCGATGATTGATCAAGGTGAAACCTATGAGCGCATTGTGATTTGGGTGAATTCAGCTTTTTTATTACAACATAGTGATAGTGAATGCAATTTGCAAAAATGCTTTGAATTAGCTGCTGAAAAAAAATTAAATTTACTACGGTTAGCTCCTGATTTACTCATTGGGATCAAAGGGATTCTATCTCAATTGGAGGACTCTTGCAAAAGCCACGAATTTGGTAGTAAAGTGCTAAAGAACTCATTATTTTTGCAATATATTGTTCAGCTAAACAGACTGTATTTGGGCATTGACATTGACACTGAGTATCCAGACATTGAATACGATGAAACCATAGGACGCATATTAGAGTATATCAATACTCATCTTAAAGAAGATTTATCCATGGACAATCTAGCTTCTATTTTTTATCTGAGTAAATACTATTTAATGCGTAAATTTAAACAGCAAACAGGTTATACTGTCCATAATTATATTTTACAAAAAAGGTTAATCGCAGCAAATGCTCTGATTAAAAGAGGCAAATCTATTACCACAACGTGTATTGAATGCGGCTTTGGTGATTATTCAAACTTTGTAAGGTCTTTTAAAAAATCCTTTGGCCTCTCACCGAAAAAGCACTACAAAATGTTTTTAGAACAAGAAAAATTGACCAATCAACATCATCGACTTCACCAACCGGATATAACAGATTAATAAGGGAGCCTTTTATATCCCGTTAAATCTCCTAGCATAATAACAAGGACCACGTCCATTGCCAGTGTACTGAAAAGCAGTTCAGATATGAAGCTGTCAATGTATCTTTCTCCTACTATTTATTCTGATTACACCCCAAAAGAAAGGCAGCGCATAGACATGGATGCATTCTGAAAACCTTCATAGGTAAAAGCAAGCTCGTCATCTGTATCTTGTAATGCTGCAGCATATAAGAAAGGCAAATAATGATCATTGGTAGGTACGGACAATAAGGCTTCTTTACCCAGTTTTTTATATTCTATCAACGGCTGATGATTGCCAGCTACTAAATGTTCTTTGACTATATTATCAAAATGTACAGCCCAGTCAAAAGCTTTGGCCTCCATATCCCAATCAATCAAACGCAAATTGTGCACGATATTGCCGCTACCAATTATAAGGATGTCATGTTCCCGTAAAGAAGCCAGTTTTTTGGCTAATTCATAATGCTCCTGGGGTGTCTTTTGATGGTCGAGACTCATTGCCATTACAGGTATATCCGCTTTAGGATACATATGCTTTAAAACAGACCATGCCGCATGATCTAATCCACGTTGCCCGTCATATTGAACAGAGGCATTCTCAAAGATAGATGCTACCTCTTCTAACTGTTTCGTAACCCCTGGACATGCATAATGAATATCGTACAATTCCTGAGGAAAACCATAAAAATCATAAATTGTTTCTGGCTGTTTATTGGTTGTAATATAGGTACCTTTTGTAAGCCAATGAGCTGATACGACTAAAATAGCTTTTGGTCTTGGAAGAGACTGTCCCAACTGCACTAGACTCGCTGTATACTCATTCTCAAGGATGATATTCATGGGTGAACCGTGACCTAAAAATAATACGGGAGATTTTTTCATATTCAGCCGACCTCCTATGATTAAAAGTGTACTCTCGAAAACAACCATACACAACACAAGCAGGCAAGGATGGGCATAAGCGTAGGTTCAGTAAAGCAGTGAATCCTTAGTTATGCTCATCCTTTGCCGTCCTAAATAAGACATTCCGAGAAGCAACTAACATAACACTGTTTCACCTTATATGGACATAAATTTTTCGATTGCATGGGCAACACCGTGTTTGTCATTGCCATAGGTCACAAAACTGCATAATTTTTTGATATCCTCTTTTGCCGTTCCCATAGCTACGCTAAATCCAACAATCTCCATCATAGAAACATCATTGTAGTTATCCCCAATTGCCATCGCCTTATCCAAGGAAATTCCTAAACGATCTGCCACTATTTTTAATGCATTGCCTTTAGAGGCATCCTTATTCCCCAACTCAAAATTATTAGTCATGGATGATGTCATTAAAAACTGCTTCATTCCAGCAAAGTTATCAATCGCAATTTGCCTTTTTTTATCATCAAAAGAAAAGCAAAAAACCTTATAAAGTGCTTCCTCGGCATCCATAGCCTCCTCATAGTTTTTCACAGGAGTCATACCGCTTTGACTGAAGATCTGCTCTACTATTTCTTCAAAATAAGTGGAATCCACTTCAAAGGCTGTGCCTTTTAACCGCTGCGCCTCCCTGTGCAATATTTCTTTCGCATGAGAAGAAATGTAAATTTTCTTATTGGTGGAAACTTCATAATAATAATCTCTTTCCTCCAACCAGTTTACCATATATCTCACGTCATCCCGCCCCATTGTTAAGGATGAAATTTCTTGACCGATTTTATCATGAATCGCTGCACCATTATAGGATATCAAATAGGTATTCAATCCAAATTTCTTACAAATCGAAACAGCATCAAAATAGGTCCTGCCTGTTGCAACAATTACTTCAATCCCCTGCTCTTGCGCACGCTGGATCGCTTTTATATTTTCTTTACTTACTTCATGTTCCTCATTTAATAAAGTTCCATCTAAATCTGTTGCAATTAATCTCATAAGTACTGTCACCTTTCTATATATTGGGATGAACGCTTATTTTACTATTTCTTTTTATTTCTCTTCTTCTTTTCGATTATCCTTTTTACAAAACACTATTGTAAATCATATACGCAGCAGATAACCACATAAAAATCGCCGATACCTTATTGATATATCCAAATAGCTGGGTAAAGCTCTTTTTCTTTCCCACATTCCATCCAATTACAGCTAGAAGAAAAAACCAGCACCAAGATACAAGAATACAAGCCATAGTAAATACTATTTTTTCATTTCCTGTATAATGAATCGCACTTGTTCCAATAACACCAATTGTATCAAGTACAGCATGGGGATTGAACAAAGACACTGTAACAGCAAAAACAATCTGCTGTTTGACGCCAAGCCCCTTTCCTGCACCAGCATCATTTCCTGCCCATGTGCTATTCCATGTCAACCAGCCCATATATGCCAAAAAACCAACTCCAATCATCAGGAAAAGGATCTTAATCCAGGCAAAACTCGCAATAAATAATGAAACTCCCTGAACTGCTAATACAATCAATAAAGTATCACATAGGGAGGCTGTAATGACCACAGGCAATGCTCGTAAAAAGGTTGGCTGGGCTGCTCCTTGTGTAAAGACAAATAAGTTTTGAACTCCTAAAGGCAATATGAGTCCCATAGCTAGAATCATTCCATGAAGAAAAGCTTGCATTACTCTCGCTCCCTATACCGTTTTTCTTCAGTATAGTGAAATCAAACTGAAATGTCTTCAGCCAATTGGCTTGTTTTTATCCCAACCAATTTGTTATAATAATTTTAAAAAACAGCCAGTAAGGAGAAAATTATGTTAACGATTGACTGGGCACCTAATCATAAAGATTCCATGCCCTTATATCGACAAATCATAGAGTATATAAAAAACAAAATTACTCTTGGCGAATGGCCAATCCATAGTAAATTGCCTCCTCAACGCAGACTCGCCCATATTCTTCAAGTAAATCGCAGTACCCTGACCATTGCACTGGATGAATTAATCGCCGACGGACTATTGGAAACGAGGGCAGGAAGCGGCACTTGGGTAGCCAACAATACCTGGTCAGTGTTAGCATCTACTCCAACTGTGAATTGGAATTCTTACCTAGATAAGGGGCTCTACCTTCCTAACCTTCAAATCATTCAAGAAATCAATCAGGCAGAGTTCAAACCTAATATGATCCGTTTAGGCACTGGCGAGCTCTCTCCAGAATTTTTTCCTAGGGACATGATGAACTCGATATTACGAAATTTACCAGAACGTATTAATTCTTTAGGTTATGAAGAACCGAAAGGATTGCTTTTTCTCCGGCAACAAATCTGTATTTACTTACGCTCTTTAGGAATTGATACCTCTGTATCATCCATTATGATCGTATCAGGCGCATTGCAAGCTTTGCAACTCATATGCTCAAGCTTACTGCCAAAAGACTCTACTATTTTGCTTGAAAAGCCTTCCTATCTTTTTTCCCTTAAATTGTTCCAATCCATGAATATGCAATTTTCTGGTCTTCCTCTTGATAAAGAAGGGATTGAACTGGCTCCCATTGCATTTCAAAAACAACATAAAAATGCAAATTTATTATATACCATTCCTTGTTTTCACAACCCTACAGGTATCGTAATGACAAAGCAAAGACGCAGAGACCTTATCCATTTGTGCCAACAAGAACAATTGCCCGTTATTGAAGACGATGTATATCGGGAACTTTGGCTCGATTCACCTCCACCTATACCTTTAAAGGCTCTTGAAAGAGAAGGACTTGTGCTCTACATTGGCAGTCTTTCAAAATCACTCAGCCCAGGACTACGAATTGGTTGGATTGTTGGACCTGAACCAGTTATTGAACGGCTAGCAGATGTGAAAATGCAAAATGATTATGGATCAAGTTCCTTATCCCAATGGACTGCTGCTGAATGGTTTGCCAGCGGGCTGTACCAACAACATCTAGAAGAAGTACGAAAGGCACTGCGTATTCGTCGCGAAGCAGCTTGCAAAAGTTTGCAAACCCATTTTGCAGATATTGCAACTTGGCAAGTTCCGAAAGGTGGCTTTTATATTTGGCTTAGCTTGACCCATCCCCTTTCCATGCAAAAGCTTTTTAACCTTGCCTTGAATGAAGGTCTTTTAATCCATCCTGGAAGTATATATGACTATTTATCAAACCGCCATCTTCGCCTCTCCTATTCCTATGCCTCATTATCTGAAATGAAAGAAGGGCTGTATCGACTTTCCGTGATCATCAAAACTTTAAAGACTTAGTTCATTATATATTGGAATCACTATTCCATTCCTGGCAGACCAATAATCATACGCAAGTTTTTAGTACATTGCATATAGTAATAAAAGGTTTGCCTCTTCCCTTATTAAAGAGGTAAACCTTTTATTACTATGACAAGGAAAAATCTTTTGCTAATGCTGCTGCAACAAACTCAATATGCTCCTGCAGCTCGATTTCTAACATTTGAGCCCCTTGTACAATGGTTTCACGGTTAACTGCCCTGGCAAATGCTTTATCCTTCATTTTCTTCATAACGGATTTTACTTGCAAATTTGCGATACTTTTATCGGGACGTACCAAAGCACATGCAATAATAAAACCAGTAAGTTCATCGACTCCAAGCAACACCTTTTGCAATAAGCTTCTTTCTGGTGCCCAGTCCCTAGCATGAGATTCTATATCAATGATAAATTGATCTGTATAGCCGTGAGGCTTTAGCATATTTTTAGCATTGCCTGGATGCTCTTCAGGATATTTCTCAAAATCAACATCATGGAGCAACCCTACAGCTCCCCAGTACTCTATATCTTCACCATATTTTGCAGCATAAGCACGCATAGCAGCTTCTACTGCTAAACAATGATTTAATAGCGTTTTTTCTTGTACATGCTGGGTTAAAATACTCCACGCCTTTTCTCTTGTTGTATCCATTTCTTCTTCCTCCAATACATTTTGGGGTAAGCTTCCCCTTCATTAAGAAATAATATTCATGATTCTTCTGTACAAGGCTAATTGCTTTTTTCCAAGATACATATCGAATCATATCGTCTTATAATGCTTTATAATCATTTGATTATTATAACATAAATAGAAGGAATAGCGAGTAGAAAAAATGAACCTGCTGTTATATCCACTTACATCTACTGTTTTTCATAAATCTGCCAACATAAAAAAGAAATGTCTTGGCTCTTTAGAAAGATACTCTTTATAATATAAGTATCTTTTACTATATTATAAAGAGTATCTTAGCCCATCTTAAAACATAACTGGGATGGAGTACTCCATCCCGAATCACTCAATCTTATTTAAAACCACATACTGGAGGGAAATGGATTATGTTGAGTACTTTAATTGAACAAGGTTATGGAGAACCAGAAGATCTTAACTGTGCTGAAAAAATACTATATGGTGCTAATGAAGTGTATCAATTAGGTTTGACTCCCCAGGCTTTGCGAATTGCATCAGGCTTTGGCGGAGGGATGACCATTGGCAGTGTATGCGGAGCTCTGACAGCAGCTATTATGGTATTAGGTATCCTGTTTGTTAAAGACAGGGCCCACGAAAGTGACAAAATTAAAATCTTAACACAAGAATTATTTGACACCTATCAGGAACAAATGGGTGATATTGACTGTAATCCTTTAAAAGATCGATATCGCAGGGAAGATATCAAATGCAAATACGTGATTACAAAAGCCGCCGCAGCTCTGGATGCCATTATTAAGAAAGAACAAGACAGCCATCAAGCGTAAATGAAAAAGAGGAAGCACAAAGCTTCCTCTTTTTATCGTCGTTACATTTACTATCGTAATGGGAAGAGCAATGTAGCGCTACTCTGTTCCCAGTACAACGTTAGTTGTACTCTTTCGTATTATCGTAACTGACTATATATATAATTGTGGTTCACTCTTCATTAACTGCTGTAATCGAACCACCCCATTCCAATCTCATTTTTCTTACTTCGTACTTTTTACTTTTTTATCCTCCTTTCTTGATTTAAGTTTATTATATTACAAATAAACTTAATCTTCAATCTATTTTTTAAAAATTTTATAGTTAAATTTCCACAGGAAATCACATATTTCTCTTTACAATCTTTGAAATAAATAGATATTCCATTACTGACAGACTAACAATCAATATCCCAATTTGTTTTTATGCATCATCTTTACAAAGAAATTTCAAATTATAGTTGCTCTCTCATTCCTAATGTCGCTATTATATATAGTATAACTGTCTTTTAAGGAGGACCAGCATGCAGAAAATACCCTACATTGGAAAATGGATCTCAAGTTTATATAGAATTGGACAATCTTTTTTTGATCATCATTTAGGAACCTACAGTCTAGGGAGCGGTAATGGATACTACGCTTGCCTCACTTTTCTTTATCAGCAAGAAGGCGTTACTCAAGATACAATTAGCAAGCATGTAGCAATTGACAAAACAACCATTGCTCGCGCGATTATGAAATTAGAATCACTAGGATATATTGAACGGCATGTTGATAGACTCGATCGACGTGCCAACCAAGTATATCTAACCGAAAAAGGTCGATCATTTCAGCCGATTCTTGAATCTACACTTACACAATGGACTACGTCTCTTACCCAAGGCTTTACTCCAGAAGAAATACAAATGACATATATACTTCTCGAAAAAATGACCCAAAATGCACTACTCATTAAAGAAAATTTAAATTCACAAGAAAAATCCTCGCCAAAGTGATACTAAGAGCTAAAAACCCCTTGGCCCTCACTTATTTTTTCTTATATAAGAGATTTTGTAGTACTATACCACCATTGATATCCGCCCCTTGACATTGGGATATGTTTGTACAATACTTCTCCAATATCCTCTACCATATCTCTGCGTAAAATAATATAATCTATCAATGCTTGACGTTCAGCATCATCCGACAACCATTCTTTTGGAATTTTTGCAACTAGCTCATGAATGGATTCACAACTCATCTCTTTTACTTTTTTCACGTAGGGAAGAAAATGAGGAGGAGAAAGCCAATCTCTAAGCAATAATCCATAGGAATAACGATAATATGGTTTGATGATTCTACTAATACTATTCAGATGGGCAATCGTCCATCTGGCAGTTCTAAATAAATGAGAATTATCAATCGCATATATTCTGCATCCAGCTTCGTCCTTACGCAACAAGAGATTTTTTTTATTATTTGTACGATCAGCATTATGAAACATATAATCAAATAATAAAATTCCAGCCATTTCAGTGATATTATCAGCCTTAAACAAATTATTTTTTCCCACATATTCTGTATGATTTAGGTACTGTGAGGCAAAATGTCGCCCCGCAACTATTCCTGATGCTTGTAACTGCGGACTTTGCTGTATGGTTTCTTCCCCAATTTCAATACTCGAACTTACAGGAAAACATAATCCCATGATTTCACCCAACTTTGCTGCTAAAAATTCATTTACCAATACCTTAGAACCTAATAGATTATTTTGCAATTTGACTACATAAAAATTTCTGTCATTAGCACGAAATAATTGAGGTGAAGTAACTCCCACTCCGACATTCCCAAAATGTTTCATAGCAATGAGCATACCATCTACCTTCTCTCAAATAATGCTAACTAAAAAAGACCCGGTAAGAAACCTCTGCCGAGTCTTTTCATAGTTAAATAAAAAATTTCAACAACAACAAACTCCAGAAACGGAAGTTAAAGCTTCTAGATTTACCACAGCTGATCTAATCCTTCTATCTGAGATCGGACTACTGCTACCAGGAACAAAGATATCTGTATTTGAGAGAATTGCTAAGCAATCGTCAATAGCAATAAGAGTTCCTTCGATGGAGAAGCCACCAAGAGTTGTTAACACAACTGAATCACCAACCATGCGGCATAATACTCTAACTAAATGACGACTTTCCGTCCGTTCTGTTGCTTCTTCGAAATCAGTTCTAGCTGATTCTAAAGAATCTTCTAAGTTTTCAAAAGGATCTCTTACTATGGCTGTTCCTTTGGCAACTATGTTCCATAAATCCACGCGTGTGAAATCCACATGTAATATTTCTCCCCCCGGAGTTAGAATTTCTACAGCATTGCACTTGGCTTCTATCGCTGGAGAAAGAATGGCAATACGACAATCTTCTACGGCCTGCAGATTACCGAAATATGCGAATCCATCAAAACCAAACAAGACTATATCCGTATTTAATTCCCGTTCTAGTTCTCTAACGAGTGCTTGATTCCGTAATTCTGTAAAAATGCTCATACACTATATACCTCCTATGCGGTAATACTATTTAATTTAATTCTTACTATACTGTATGAGTAAGAAACTCATAGTGTTACTGTTTAAATCTGTTTTTAAAAAGTAATAAAAAAATAGGCAGGAAACTTTCTCCTGCCTATTATCAAGATAATACAATCATGTACCTTACTATTAAACTAAAACTTCATTCATACTGCCACTTCGATATCCCGACAAATCAACAGCGACATATGTAAAGCCAATTTTTTTAAGTCCTTGCTCAATTTGCTTTGCTACCTCTGGAACCGTGATTCGTCCAATATTTTCTGGCGCCACTTCAATGCGGGCAATATCTCCATGGTGGCGTACTCGAACTTGTCCTGGACAAAACTCTTTTACTAATGCTTCGGCTTTTTCGATTTGGTTAAGTCTCTCCGCTGTAATCGAAAGTCCATAAACCACCCTTGAAGAAAGGCAAGCAGCACTTAATTTATTCCAAGTCTGCAAGTTCCATTTTTTAGATATTTCTCGAATATCCTTTTTCGTTAAACCAGCTTCAACCAAAGGGCTCCTTACATGTTCAAGTTCTTCCACCGCTTTAATCCCGGGGCGATAATCGGATAAATCGTCTACATTCGATCCATCCAATACCCAATTATAATTATTTTCTTTTGCCCAATCGACTAATACCGAAAATCGTTCTTGTTTACAGTAATAACAGCGTTGATTATTATTCTCGACAAAATCCGGACTATTTAATTCGCTAATATTTAAAAGTATGTGTTTAATACCAATTTCCTTCGCAATTTCAATTGCTTCTATTTTTTCACTCTCCGGCAATGTCTCAGAAAAAGCAGTGATGGCTATGGCCTTATCACCAACAGCTCTTACTGCTGCTGCTGCTAAAAAGCTACTATCCACGCCTCCAGAAAAAGCTACGACAATACTTCCCAGTCCAGTTAATAAATTATTCAGTTTCTCTATTTTTTCAGTACTATTTCCCATGGTGATTCTCCTTTGTACTCCAGTTTATAAGAAATTTCATATGTCTTTACTTCTAATATACCATGGCACTTTCCTTCCTGCCAATAAAATTTGACACCTTATATTCCATCCCCATCCACACCTTCCAAGGAAGGATAGTAAATATTTTGTACAAATTTAACTACAACACCATTTCTTATAGTAATAACAATTTCTTCATTCCCCTGGGGAACTGCTCTTATTTTCCTTGGTGGTATTACTATCTCTTCTCTATCCTCAATTGCAGCAACTGCAAGACGATTACTCTGCGCCATTTGATTTCCTCCCTTAATATGCAAAAAATGTTATTTAAATCTCCCATTTCATCTGAAAGGGGACTTAAATAACATTTTAGTCCTCTCTCATCTGTCAGGATAAATCCTGCTGGAATTAGCACCTCTGCATTGCTGCCGGTTGCCGGGTGTCATCGGGCCAGTCCCTCGACCACTCTTGATAAGAGTTTATCGTATTAAATTATTTATAAATATATCACGAAATAGTACAGTTAGCAATATATTTTTTAACTTCTCTGGCGTCAATGTATTTAGACTTGTGCTTCTTTTCTCTTTTTCATCATATCAACGTAGACGGCTGCCAAAATCACGATACCTTTAATAATCAACTGCCAGAAGGAATTAATATTCAGCAGATTCAGTCCGTTGTTAAGAACACCAATAACAAGCACCCCAATTAAGGTACCGCCAATTTTCCCGATTCCCCCTGTCATGCTCGTACCGCCAAGTACAACTGCCGCAATGGCATCCAGTTCAAAGCCATTTCCAACTGTAGGCTGTCCGGAAAACATACGAGCCGCTAGCACAACGCCAGAAAAAGCTGCTAAGAAACCCGAGAAAGTGTATACAAATATTTCAATCCTCTTAATCTTAATACCTGTAAATCTGGCAGCCTCTTTGTTTCCGCCTACTGCATAAATATGTCGACCAAGTTTTGTCTTATTTAAAATAATCGCTGTAAGCAGCAAAAAGATAAAAGAATAAATGACGGGCAGAGGGATCGCCCCTAAATAGCCAGCACCAATTACATTGAAATCTTCATTCATGACACGTATTGGCTGACCACCTGTATATACGTAAGCGGCACCACGGGCTATATTTAACATGGCAAGGGTCACGATAAAAGATGGTATACCTGTGTATGCCACCATCACACCATTAAATACTCCTGCAAGAGTTCCTACTAAAATCCCGGCAAATACGGCTGCAGGTATAGGAACATTGCTAAATGCGATGAGTCCGCCTGTAACAGTTCCCGATAGTGCTACGATCGAACCTACCGAAAGATCAATACCGCAAATGATAATGACAAGTGTCATGCCTAAAGCAAGGTTCGCATTGGTAGATACTTGCCTTAATATATTAAGAATATTTGCTTCTGTTAAAAAGGCTGGTGATATGATGGACAAAGCCACGCACAATACTGCAAAACCGATTAATATACCAACATTTTCTTTAACGAATTCTAACATATCTAAACCTATTTTTTTAAAAAAATTTGAATTATGATTCGTTACGACTTTCAACATCATTATATACCTCCTGTTGCCATATGCATGATTCTCTCTTGTGAAAATTCTTCTCGTTTCAACATCCCCGCTATACTGCCATTGCGGACTACTACAACTCGATCACTCATATTAATAATTTCAGGCAACTCCGAGGAAATCATAATGATAGATACCCCTTCTTGGGCAAGGTGATTTATAATTTCATAAATTTCTGCCTTTGCATTCACATCAACACCTCTGGTTGGCTCATCGAGGATTAATATTTGCGGTTTTGCTGCCAACCATTTGGCAATGACCACCTTCTGTTGATTCCCGCCGCTAAGATTACTGATTAGCTGAAATGTACTCGATGTTTTAATCGCAAGTTTTTCTACATAGGTATTTATAATTTCATTTTCCTTTACTGTATTGACATTCATAAACGTTATAAATTGATCCAATATACGAAGTGTCATATTGTATCCAACCTGCCCCTTCATAATAAGACCTTCATCTTTCCTATTTTCAGGAACAAGAGCAATTCCAAAATTCATTGCATCATTAGGTGATTTTATAGTTACTTTTTTCCCATGTATAAAGATTTCACCAGAATCAAGGCGATCAAGTCCGAATATGGATTTCATAATTTCGGATCGTCCTGCACCAACCAACCCAGAAAAGCCTAAGATTTCCCCTTGCCTAAGATTAAAATTAATCTTGCTAAATACGCCTTTTCTTGTTAGATTTTTTACTTCGAGGGCGTTCGCTCCCAGCTCATGGGGTATTTTATGATAATAGCTTGTAAGCTCACGACCTACCATTAATGAGATAAGTTCATTTACATTGGTTTCTTTTGTCACCTTAGTACTGATGTATTGACCATCACGCATGACTGTGATCCGATCAGTTATTCTGAACAGTTCTGACATTCTATGAGAAATATAGATAATTCCTACGCCTTGTGATTTCAAATTTTCTATGGTCGTAAAGAGAAAATTCACTTCTTTTTCTGTCAGAGATGATGTCGGTTCATCCATTACCAGTATCTTAGAGTTAAATGAAATCGCTCTGGCGACTTCAACCATTTGCTGCTCTGCTATATTTAACTTACATACTAACTGAGAAGCGTTTATACCAAGATGAAAGAAATCCAGCAAATGCTGGGCCTTTCCCAACATTTCCTCCGTCTTGATGAATCCCAGCTTCCCCGTAGGTTCCCGCCCTGAAAAAATGTTCTCTGCTACAGACATATGGGGCACTAAAACAAGTTCTTGATGGATTATACTCACACCAGCATTTTGTGAGTCCTTAACATCGTGAATTGCCATCTTCTGACCCTCTATATAAATCTCACCCTCATCGACTCTATAAATACCACCAAGCACTTTCATAAGTGTGGATTTGCCCGCTCCATTTTCCCCCAGTACACCGTGTACCTCTCCCGCCTTTAGCTCAAAATTTACATCCTTCAACGCATAAACACCCGGAAAGTGCTTGTGAATGCTTTTCATCTCTAGAATAACATTGCTCACTATTTCACCTACTTTTCCATTAATAACTTAGGCACAAACCCTAATAATAATAATAATAATAATGTCAGAGAGTTTTATTTGGTTATACCAGATAAAACCCTCTGACCCATTTGCCTACCGCGCGCAGTAATACGAACCGATTGTTTCCTTGAAAATAGCAGTATGTTTTTATGCTATT
>ENA-OFCE01000321-OFCE01000321.1-metagenomes-genome-assembly--contig:-NODE-321-length-32742-cov-7.081623_pt1 | contig 32742 bp, 24 predicted proteins | sample MGYA00153388_OFCE01 | MGnify analysis MGYA00153388 | reverse complement strand
TAGCTCCGTCGAAGGGGACCTAGGGTCCCATAGCGAAGAACAAAGTGCGATAGCACTTTGTTCTAAGGAAGGTGAAATCATGGGAAAAAACCTGATTGTTTTTGATATGGACGGTACGCTGTATAAGACGGATACGGTTTCTATTCCGGCAACGCAAAAAGCGCTGGAGGAGCTGGGTTTGCCGGTTTTGAACGCAGATATCCTTCGGTCCTTTTTCGGAGATCCGTCGGATGTGTTTTGCAGCAAAATCGCTCCCGGCGCACCGGAGGACGTAATAAAGAAACTGGAAGAGCGGATTGGCTTTTATGAGTTGCTGTATATCCCAGCGATGGGAGAACTCTACGACGGTATTGTCGAAATGCTGAAGGTACTGGAACAAAAGGGTTTTACCCTGGCTATCTGTTCCCACGCCGGGAGAGAGTATATTGACTGCATACTGAAAGCTTTTAAACTGGAATATTATTTTACCCATATAAAAACCTACAGACCAGGAACCAGCAAGGCGGAGCTTTTAAGCGAACTATTGAAGGATGTCGAGCCTGCCGCCGCCGTGATGGTAGGAGACCGGTTTTATGATTTTGAAGCGGCACAAGCCAATGGCATAGCCAGCATTGGAGTACTGTACGGGTACAGCAGGCAGGAGGCCTTATCCTCCGATTTTCCTGCGGAAAATGCGGAAGCGGTTGTAGAACATACCATTCGATACTTTGGGTTATGAAGTATGCAGGAAAAAGGAGGAACCGCAATGAAGTATCCCTTGATCACCGCTCACAGTGGTTGTATGAATACAAAGCCCAATACCATGGAGTCCATTCTCGCAGGTCTGAAATCCGGTGCGGATATCGTTGAAGTGGATGTCAGGGCGACAAAGGACGGAGTGGCTGTACTGATTCATGATGATTCTATTTCTTTGCAGGAGAATATAATACGGATTGAAGATGTGGATTATGAGAGGCTGAAACGGCATAATCCTGAAATTGTAAGACTGGATGAGGTCCTAGTGCAGGTGCGGGAATACAATCGGATTTTTAATCTCGATTTGAAGGATGATGCCGTTGTTGATCCGATGATACGAACCGTGAAAAACACAGGCATGACGGACTATGTGGTTTTATCCGGATGTGGAAGGGAGAAAGCCGCCTATATAAAGGAAAATCATAGGGGCTTTCAAGTCCTTCTTAATGCGGACGAAGACTGGCTGCTTTCAAAAAACGCGGATTATGGAACCTTTATAACCATGACTTGCAGCGATGCGGTTTCTGTGGCCTGCTGCGGAATTAATATTAACTATGAAGCCTGCCGGGAGGCATTTATGGAATATGCATGCAAAAGATGCTTGCCGGTTTACCTATATACCCTTGATGAGGCTGGTCTTATGAAAAAATATATGAACATGGGAGCCTATTCCATCACAACAAACCGGGTCGATTTGCTGCAAAAAGTTAAGAACGGCGGTTTTATACTCTAATTCGGGAATAACCGGGTGAATGGGTTCCATGTAATAAATTAAAACTACACAAATACCAGTCCGATTGTATATAGGTGGGTGAAAACATGAAAAAAGAATTGAAATTCAGACAAGACGGAACCTTTAAAATCCTTCAGTTTACGGATGTCCACTGGGTGGACGGATGTGAGGCCGATTTGAGAACCAGTGAACTAATGAAAAAGATTTTGGAAGAGGAAACTCCTGACCTAGTTGTTTTTACAGGGGATACCGTATATGGCAGCCATAACGAGACTGTACTTCGAAGGGCAGTCCAACCGGTAAACGGGGCAGAAATACCCTGGGCTGCGGTTTTCGGTAATCATGACGCCGAAGTGGGAGCCCCAAAGGAAGCTTTGCTGCGGGTCCAGCAGGAAAGCCCCCTATGCCTCACGGAAGCAGGTGCTCCGGAAGTAAGCGGATTGGGCAATTACAACCTGCTTATAATCGGCGCGGCAAGCGGCAGACCCGCCTGGAACCTGTACTTTTTCGACTCTGGCTGTTTAAATACCAATGACCGGGTAGAAGGCTATGATTATATAAAAAGAGATCAAATTCACTGGTATGCCGGGCTTTCCGGAAAAGTAAGAGAGCAGTACGGTGAAATACCGGCCCTATCATTTTTGCATATCCCTTTCCCTGAATACAAGGAGGTTTGGGATTTTCATACCTGCTATGGAGAGAAAAATGAAGAGGTCTGCTGTCCGAAGCAAAACTCCGGGCTGTTTTCAGCCATGCTGGAAATGGGGGATGTAAAAGGAGTTTTCGTGGGCCATGACCATATCAACGACTACTGGGGAGAACTCCATGGAGTCCGGCTGTGTTACGGCCGCGCCACCGGATATAACACCTATGGCAAGGAGGGCTTTGCACATGGAGCGAGGGTGATTGTACTCAAGGAAAATGAACCGGGTTTTGAAACCTGGATACGGCTGGAGGATGGGGCTGTTGTAAAAAACCAGCCTGCCCATGAGCCGGAAGGATAGTTCGAAAAGAGTGAGCCGGGAATGTGTTTGACAACTACAGTTTTTCGCAGGATAAAAATAAAATTAACATAGGCGATTACAAAATGAATGAGTTAACCCTCACCCCTAGCCCCTCTCCCAAAATTGGTAGAGGGGAACTGGAAACAGCTTCGAAGCTTTTCTAATTCTCCCTTCTACCGAGCTCGGGAGAAGGGAGATAGAGGGATGAGGGTTGAAAAGTGGAGGAAAGTCATAGGTCCTGAACTTTAAAACTTTTAGGATTACCACATTTCAACATTCTGCAACCGCCTAATAAAATTAGCAAGCATGGAGGAGTAAAAATGCGCTTTACGTATGAAAGAATCGGGAGAATTCTCGAAGAACTGAGTACTTACCGGTATCCTGACAGCGAGCCGGTAAACTCATATAAATTTAAGGAAGGAAATTTCAAAAGCTGCCAGCAGGCAGATGCGGATGCAGGCCCATGGGCGGACTTTGTGGCGGACAGCCGGTGGGGCGGTACGGATAAGCATTTCTGGTTCAGGACCCAGGTACAGATTCCTGCAAGGTTTGCGGGGAAAACCGTAGTCTATGAGGTTAAAACAGGAAGAGAAGACCAGTGGGATGCCACAAACCCCCAGTTTATCATCTATGTGAATGGACAGTTGATTCAAGGACTTGATATCAACCACAGGAGTATCCATTTGTGTGAGAACGCCGTTGAGGGAGAAACCTATACAGTGGACCTGCACGCATATTCCGGAATGGCCGCAGGCCTTGTGGACTTGAAATCGACGATCTCCGTCTTTGATAAGGAAGTGGAGAAGCTGTACTATCATATCAGGGTTCCCCACGAGATCGCCGGTCTGCTGGATGCGGAAGACAAAAGAAGGATCGATACCCTGAACTATCTGAATGAGGCTGTAAACCTCCTGGATTTGCGGAAGCCTTATTCCGATGCCTTCAACGAATCCATAAAGCAAGCCAACCAATTCCTGGAGCAGGAGTTTTACGATAAATACTGCGGTTGTGACGAGGTAACCGCAAGCTGTGTAGGGCATACCCATATCGATGTCGCGTGGCTGTGGACAGTAGCTCAGTCAAGGGAAAAAGTGGCAAGAAGTTTTTCCACGGTACTGAATCTTATGGAGCAGTATCCCGAGTATATTTTCATGTCCAGCCAGCCCCAGCTTTATAAATTTGTGAAGGAAGACTATCCGGAAATTTATGAAAAAATCAAAGCCAGAATCAAGGAAGGCCGCTGGGAACCGGAAGGCGCCATGTGGCTGGAAGCAGACTGCAACTTGTCCTCCGGAGAATCGCTGGTAAGACAGGTTTTGTTCGGAACCCGGTTCTTTGAGAAGGAATTCGGTGTGAAAAATAAACTACTCTGGCTTCCGGATGTATTCGGCTACAGTGCGGCACTGCCCCAGATTCTGAAAAAATCCGGTATCGACTACTTTATGACAACGAAGATCAGTTGGAACGAGTACAACAAGATGCCCTGGGATACCTTTATGTGGCAGGGGATGGACGGAACGGAGATTCTTACGCACTTTGTCACTACCCGGGATTATGAAACTCCCCCAAAATCACACTTTACCACATATAATGGAGAAATGAAGCCCATTGAGATTATGGGTGCCTGGCAGCGGTACCAGCACAAAGATATGAACAACGACGTGCTGGTGTCTTTCGGTCACGGTGACGGTGGAGGCGGGCCATCGAAGGAAATGCTGGAAGTAGCAAGGAGAATGGAGAAAGGGATTCCTGGAAGTCCGAAGGTTAAAATGAGCAAATCCCTTGATTTCTTTAAACGGCTGGAGCAAAAGGTATCGGGACATAAGCGGCTTCCGAAATGGGTGGGAGAGCTGTACCTGGAATACCATCGGGGTACGTATACCTCCATGGCGAGGAATAAGAAGTATAACAGGAAGAGCGAGTTCCTGTACCAGGATGTGGAGCTCTTATCTACCATAAACGATATAACAGCAGGAAGCAGTGTATACCCCCAGGCTGAAATCAATAGCGGATGGGAGACCATACTGTTGAACCAGTTCCATGATATACTTCCCGGTTCCTCCATTAAAGAGGTGTACGAGGTTTCCCAAAAGGAATACCTGGAAACACTGGATAAGGGGAATCAACTGGCGGTAAAGGCGATGAAGGACATCGCAGCAAAGGTGGATGTAAAGGATACGTCAGTTATCGTATTCAATCCCCTGAGCTTTACAAGAAGCGATGTGGTTGAATTCAACCTGCCGGAAGGCTATGAAGGCACAGAAATCCGTGACTATGACGGGAACGCTGCGCTTTCACAGCGCATCGAAGGCAATAAGGTAGTTTTCTTTGCTGAAAATGTACCTGCCAAGGGCTACAAAGCCTTTACAATTAAAAACGCTGCTATTGACTCCGCAGCAGGGGAGCCGGCGGCTTCTGCAACCCCGGAAGCCCTGAGCAACCGCTATTTTGATATAAAGCTGGGCAAAGACGGCAGCATTACCTCCATCTTTGACAAAGTCAACAACCGGCAGCTGCTTAAAGCCGGTGAGAGGGCCAATGTGCTTCAGGCTTTTGAGGATAAACCGCATAACTTCGATGCCTGGGATATCAATATCTACTACCAGGAAAAGATGTGGGAACTGAAGGATGTTGAGCGTGTGGAAGTGGTGGAAAACGGACCTGTAAGGGCTTCTGTGCGAATTGCGAGAAGATTCCTGGATTCCACTCTTGTACAGGATGTAAACATTTATACCACCATTCCGAGAATTGATTTTGTTAACAAAATCGACTGGAAGGAGAAACATGTCCTCCTAAAAACTGCTTTCCCGGTGGATATCCACACCGACAAGGCAACCTATGAAATCCAGTACGGCAATGTGGAAAGACCGACCCATTGGAATACCAGCTGGGATTATGCACGATTTGAGGTGTGTGCACATAAGTGGGCGGATTTGTCCGAAGATGGCTATGGTGTCAGCCTTTTGAATGACTGCAAGTACGGCCATGACATCAAGGATGGTGTAATGCGGCTGACTCTGTTAAAATCCGCAACCGACCCCAATCCGGATGCAGACAGGGAAGAGCATGAATTTACCTATTCCCTGTATCCCCATGCAGGAGGATGGAAGGAAGCGGGAACCGTACACATGGGGTATGGCGTGAACTGCCCGATGTATGCTCTTGTGGAGGAAAAGCATGAAGGCAGCTTGCCTGTGGAATTCTCCTTCGTTGCTGTAGATCAGGAAAACGTTGTTATCGAGGTTGTGAAAAAAGCGGAAGACAGTGACGACACCATCATCCGACTCTATGAATGCTACAATCGAAGGGGCAAGGCAACCCTGAACTTCTGCAAGGATATAACGCAGGCTTGGGAATGTGACCTGATGGAAAACAACGAGACGGAGATTCCTGTCAACGGAAGCCAATTGGTGTTTGATATAAAACCCTATGAAATAAAGACCTTTAAAGTTAGGATGAAATAGGGAGTATGGGTATAGCTGTAAAAATGAGCTATACCTTGAGAGGAATGAATAAAAATTTGAGACCGGTAACCAATGCTATGATAAGTCATTATCGGATTTGCTGGATTTCAACGTAGAACAAAAGCTAGACGTATCAAGGGATTGAAGCGTCTGGCTTTTTGTTTTTGAGGATGGTTTGCACCGGCGATAAAGGAATGATATAGCTAAAGGAAATAACAGCCTGTTAGCAGGAGGTATGGAAATGATAGGTTTTTTATCGAAAATCATAAAAAGAATTAACCAGGATACCTATATTTACCACAAATTCATCGGACTGGCCATCTGCATGGTTGTAGTCCCGCTGTTTCTATTGACCCTGATATTTTACCAGATGTTCCAGCAAATCATTGAAAACGAAATCGGTACTTCTTACGAGCAGATCGTAAACCAGTATGTAGACAGCATCAACTATAAGCTGGGGATTTATCAGAATTTGCTTGATAATATTGCCGTGAATGCTTTGGTCCAGGACATTTTTTCCCAACAGGACAAAATAAAATTTTCCGATACCTACGAGATCAGCAAGAAGTTTTCAAAGGAAATCGACAATTTCCTGGTTTCGGCAAAGAAGGCATGGGAAATCCGTTCCATTTTTCTGTATGCCTTACATGACGAATTTCCAAGTGACGGCAGATACATCAGCAATATAAAGGTGGCAGAGAGTGAGGGGTGGTATAAAAAACTAAAGAAAGGGCTGCCGTTTAATTGTTTTTTCTACACGACAGAGGGATTAAAGCAGGATGTTGTTGCACTGACGCGACCCATTGGAGCGCTTGATGGGAAAAACTATGATGAGAGGATCGGTCTGGCTAAAATCGATCTGTATGCGGCACAGGTTTTTGACAGTGGAAGCAGTCAGAGCGGGGAAAACACACGGAATATCTATATCTTTGATGAGGAAGGAAATGTGATTTATAACGGCAGCAAGGTGGAATTCCCCTATTCCATGGTGAAAAATTTTGATGAGGTTTTAAGCCGGGAGGCAGGCAGAGAGGTTATCAAGGAATCCGGCGTAAAGGAAATCCTGGTGTATAAAAGAATAAATAATTATGGCTGGAAGGCAGTAGTTCTCTTTCCTTACAATGAAGTGGATAAAAAGGTAAAGGATGTGGGTGCGTCCATACTTCTTACGGTACTGGTCATGATGGTTGTTATCATCGCCCTGGCCATCTTCCTGTCAAAATTTTTCTCACGGCGCATGAATCTGTTGGTGAAAAAAATGAAAAGGATCGAAAAGGGGGATCTGGAGGTAACGGAGGTAATAGAAGGCAAAGATGAGATTGGAATGATGGATACGCATTTTAACCAGATGATGGGCAAATTGAATGAGCTGATCTATGAAAACTACATACAGAAGATTGAAAAAAGGGAAGCAGAGTTAAATGCGCTGCAGATGCAAATTAATCCTCACTTTTTATATAATACTCTTGAATCCATCAGTGCCATTGCCGCTGTTTATTCCTGCCAGGAAATATGTACTATTTGTGAAAAGCTGGGAAAGATATTCCGGTACAGCATGAACATCCGGCGTTCCGAGTTTGTAACCTTGTGTGAGGAAATCGAACATATTCAAAACTATATCTATATACAAAAGATCCGATTTGATGACAGATTTTACGTGTTCTACAATATACCCGATACTATACTGAAATGCAAGGTTTTGCGGTTTATCCTCCAGCCCATTGTTGAAAATGCCATTTACCACGGCTTTGAAAAGAAGCGGGGAAAGGGGTGTCTTGAAATAGCGGCTTCCATCGTCGATGACCACCTGGTGATCCAGGTTCAGGATGACGGGATCGGAATGACGGATCAGGAAGTGGAGCGCCTGAACGCGTACATCAATGAAAGAGAGAACAATATTCTGGATGAACATAAGAAAAGTATCGGTATAAGGAACGTGAATTCCAGAATTAAGCTTGCCCACGGCGACTTTTACGGAATCACAATAAAAAGCAGGCTGAACACCGGCACGCAGGTTTTGATTAAATTACCGGTTTACGGTTATTGTAAGGAGGATGGGTATGTACAAGATTCTGATTGTGGACGATGAGAAATGGATACGGAAGGGCTTGATTGCGAAGTTGAAGTTTCTGGGTTTTGATTTTCTATGGGTTGGAGAGGCTTCCAACGGGGAGGAAGCGGATGAGATCATACAAAGAGAGCAGCCTCATATTGTCATAACGGATGTCAGGATGCCCTTTATGGATGGAATTCAATTGATCCGGAAGACACGGCAGTCCGACACGAGGATTCGATTTATTATCATCAGCGGCTATACCGAGTTTGAGTACGCGGAACAAGCCCTAAACATGGGGGTGAGCGGCTACCTGTTAAAGCCCATTGCCGACAACAGTTTGATGGAAACCTTAAGGAAGGTAATGAAAGAACTAGGGTATGAGTATGAAATGAGAAGTGCTATTGAAAAAAGGGAGACGCTGGAGAAGGACAACCAAGTCCTTGTGCTGGAGCGTACCATCAATCAGGCATTTCATACGCCGGGCGAGATCGCAAAAGACCTCCTGGAAGGGGGAATTCATCTGCCCTGGCTTGAAAAGAGCTGCTGCTATATTTTGATATTAATCCATATCGACAGTTCCAATTACTATCAATCGGATTTTAAGTACCAGGATCTCGACTTGATTAAATTTGCCATTAAAAATATTGTTGAGGAGATGGGCGCCGGGAATAAGATCACTGTAATCAATAACTATAAGGATATAACGCAGCTCTTTGTTTTATACCCAAGCTTCTGCCAGGAGAGCATAAAACGGCATTGTGACCGGTTTGTCTTTGATATGTATGCAAAAATCAAAAAGTATCTTAAAATATCCGTGACCATTGCGGTAAGTGACAGTGGGGAGGAGATATCCGGCGAACTCCACAGGCAGGCTAAATTGGCTTTTGATATGCGGCTGGTCAACGGCGGCGATCAAATCTATAAATATGATAACCTGCGAATGAACCAGAAAATCAATATTCCGGAGCATCGGCTCAAGCTGCTCCAAAAATGCATGGAATTGTATGACTTCCAGAATATCCAGGTTATTTTGAGGGACCTGTTTCAGGAGCATAAATCTTCGGGAGCATCGGGGGTGTATGCCCGGCTGCTCTACCTGGAAACCGTAAGGATCATCATCAAGATATGCAATAACTTTGATATTGACATAGAAACTTCCTTTGATCCCGAATTTATTTCGGGGGAAGTCCTGGACCATTTTGACAGTACGGATCAGATCGTCAGCTATCTTTACACCACCATTATGGATATACTGCATGGAGAGCCCGCTGTGGGCTCGGATTGCAGGGAGCTTGTCAATAAAGCCAAAAGGTATATTGAGAATAACTTTTGTGAAGAAATCACCGTAAAGGAACTTGCCAACAGCTATGCCATAAATCCCAATTACTTTTCAACTATTTTCAAGCGGGAAACAGGGTCGACGGTAATGAAGTTTCTGACGGATGTGAGGATGGAGAAAGCCTGCCGGCTGCTGAAGGAAACCCAGGCCGGTGTAAATGAAGTAGCCCAGATTGTAGGGTATCAGGATACGCAGTACTTTTACAGGGTTTTTAAGAAAGCCACCGGCAAGACCCCATTGGAGTACCGCAGCCTGGAATGATGAACTGAGATTTATCCACATAGCATCAGAGTCCAATCCATTTAGCTTCCCGGGCGCTTTGCTATATAATGTAAACACAGTTAGCAATAGTCATTGGTTTGGAGGTTGAAGAATGCTGAAACTTACGAGGCAAAACCGGACCGTATACGGCGATATGGCGGTGACATCCGGTAGAAATATATTGCGGAAAAGAATTTGGTATTATAGAAGTGCCTATCTGTTTTTATTGCCTGCAGTGGTATGGTATGTTGTATTCCATTACATACCTATTTACGGACTCATTTTGGGATTTAAAGACTTCAGCTTTTCAAAAGGCATCCTGGGAAGTCCCTGGATTGGATTCCGGTATTTTGAGGACTTCCTGACGGATGTGGAATTCTACAAAGTGGTGAGAAATACGTTGACCATCAGTATTTCCAAACTGGCTTTCGGATTTCCGGCACCCATCATTCTGGCTCTCATGCTGAATGAAGTCAGAAACGGCCGATTTAAAAAAATTATACAGACAGTATCCTATTTGCCGCATTTTATTTCGTGGGTGGTGGTGGTCACGCTCATGTCAAAGTTTCTTTCTCCCACCAGTGGACTCATCAATGAAATTCTTATTAACATTGGATATGAGCCGGTCTATTTTATGGGCAAGAAGTCCCTGTTTCTGCCTCTGGTTATCATGAGCGATATCTGGAAGAATATCGGCTGGGGGTCGATCATATATTTGGCGGCTTTAACGAATATTGATCCTTCCCTATACGAGGCTGCTACTATTGACGGTGCAGGCAGATGGAAGTCACTCGTCCATATAACGCTGCCCGGTCTGAAGCCTACTATCGGCATTCTTTTTATCATGTCATTGGCAGGTGTGTTCAATGCCGGGTTTGATCAGTTGTACCTTATGCAGAATCCAAGTGTTGCGGATGTGGCGGAGGTGCTGGACACCTATGTTTTGCGGCGTGGTCTTTTAAACGGGCAGTTTGGGTATTCCACTGCAGTTGGGTTGTTCCAATCCATCATAACACTGATACTCATCGTATCTGTAAATGCAGCAAGCAAGAAACTTACGGAAGTTTCACTATGGTAAAGGGAAGGCGCGTAAAAACCTGCAGAAAGGGGCAGTCCGCATATGGCAGTGCATAAGAAAAAAACGATCCATGATACGATTTTTAACGTAGTTAACTATTCCTTGCTGGCTCTTCTAGCCGTCAGCACACTCTATCCATTCCTATATTTTCTGGTTCTTTCCTTTAACGACGGCTTTGATACGTTGAAGGGCGGAATTTACTTTTGGCCCAGAGCCTTTACTTTGGATAACTATAAAAAGGCTTTTCAAAATCCCTTAATCCTGAATTCGTTCCAGATTTCCATCCTTAGAACGGTCATAGGAACGAGTTTGTCACTGTTATTAACGACAATGATGGCCTATGCCTTAACGAAAAAAAAGCTGCCGGGCAGAACCTTTTTCATCTTCTTCTTTTACTTTACAACCCTGTTCAGCGGGGGATTGATCCCAAAGTACGTATTATACAGGGACCTGCACCTGACAAACAACTTCTGGATCTATGTCCTCCCCGGTATCTACAGCTTTTATAATGCTATTATCATCCGAACATTTTTTGACGGAATTCCAGCCAGCCTGTCGGAATCGGCCATGTTGGACGGATGCAGCGATAACAGGATTTTCTTTAAAATCTACCTGCCCCTGTCCCTTCCGGTACTGGCCACGGTAGCTTTGTTCTGCGGAGTTGGGCACTGGAACGACTGGTTTACGGGGGCCTTCTTTGTCACCAATGAAAAACTGATTCCTGCTGCAACCCTGTTAAACAAGCTTTTGAGCGAAGCAAGCTTTGAAACCTCCATGGCGGGGGGAGACAAGATGCAGCAGATGGACCGGATGATGCAAACCGTCAAAACCAATGTAACACCGGAAGCTTTACGGATGACATTTTTAATTATCATTACCCTGCCCATCGTATGTGTATATCCGTTTCTCCAGAAATATTTCGTAAAGGGTGTTATGGTGGGTTCCATCAAGGAATAGGAATTTGCCCGCAATACACTGGGATCACCCGTAGGTTGAATACCTGTCTTGCTGCTGTTCGTACCGCCAGGATTCGGTTCACAGGAAGGGGGGCAACAGTTCATAATGGCTTTTCAAGCAGGTGCAAAAAGCAGCGGACTGTAGATATGTACTTTTGTGATATAAAAATATAAAGAGGAGGAATCCCTATGAAGAAAAATCTGTTACGATTTTCAAGTTTGGCGCTGGCCGCTTTATTAGTGACATCTTCGTTAATGGGCTGTCAAAAGAACAGCCAGGAAAAGGGTACAAACAGTACGGCTGCTACAAGTAAAAATACCGATGCGCAAAAGCCGAAGGAAGCCACTGTATCCTACCTGCACTGCTGGAACGGTGGAGGGTCTACTGCACCCCAGGATATCGAAAATAATGTGGTAGCACAAAAAATCAGGGAGAAAACGGGTGTAACGGTAAAAATACAGAGCATAACGACCAATGAAACGGAAAAATTAAACATGATTTTTGCTTCCGGTGAATTACCGGATATTATCAATGCACCCTATTGGAGCTCTGAAAGCGGTGAAGGGAAGGTCATTGTTAAAGCAGCGAAGGAAGGCATGCTGCTGGCCTTGGACGGACTTGTGGACAAATACCCCAATGTGCAAAGAGGTATGACCCAGGGGGTTGCACCGGATTTTAAACAATTTGACCTGGAGCATAAGGATTTTGGCGGCAAGCACTATTTAATTCCGCAGCAGACTCCAAGAAGCGATAAGGATATTTATAATTGGGCCTATAATGTCTTTGCCCGTAAAGATATTCTGGATGCTTTAAAAATAAAGCCCGAGGAGATTACCGGCTCAGAGCAGGTTTACGAGCTTTTGAAGAAGATCAAGGCAGGGAATTTTAAAGATATCAACGGCAAACCCGTCATACCCGGTGGTGCATGGCACAACGGCTGGTCCTATTCCCAGTTCCTGGCGTCTTTCTCCAAGCCCACCATGACGGATTTCAGAATCATCGACGGAAAAGTGACACACTACCAAATGGACCCGCTGGAAGAGAAGAAGATCCTGTTCATGAGAAAGCTCATCAACGAAGGCTTGTTTGACCCTGAGTGCTTAACGCAAAATGATTCGGTGGCAAAGGAAAAAATGGCCACAGGAAGAGTTGCAGTATTCGGTGCCCATTATAAACACCAGAGCGATTTCTTTAAGTCCACCTTGTATAAAACCAACCCGGAAATGAAATTTGTACCCTTGGGACCTATGATCAATGCTGCGGGTGAGCCGAAAAAAACACTTGAAATGAGTGGAAGAAGCGGATTCCCTGCCATGTTCCTCAGTGCAAAAACCAAAAATGCCGATGCTGCATTGCGTTTTATTGACTATGTGAACAGTGATGAAGGCTTAAAGCTTGTTGCCTATGGAGTTGAAGGCACACACTATACCATGGTAAACGGCAAGCCGGAATTTACTCCGGAATGGAAAGCCAAAAAAGACAAGGATCAACGTGCTCTGTATGACCAGGGAATCGGTTTCTATGAGAACTTTATCACGGCGGACCCGAGACAGAGCCTGTGGAATACCGATGCCCAGGATGCGGATTACCAGATTGCCAACCAGAAAAACCCTATCAAGTTTGTTACCGGCTTCAGAGCAAGCTACATCGCCCGGTCCTATCCGAAGTACCAGGAGTACAAAGACAAGGAAGGTATTCTCAAATATGACTTCAAAAACACCCTGTTTGCCAAAACCGATGAAGAAGCCATTGCCATGTTGAACGATTATAGGGATAAGCTGAGAAAGGCTGGCTTGGACGATCTCTGCAAGTACATCGAGGAAGAAGCAAAAAAGAGAAACGATGTGATTTGGTAAAGGTCCGGACTCTTTGTTGATGAAAATAAATAGAATAACAATACGATTCTTTGAGGTTGTGTGAAATTTCGCACAGCCTCTTTTTACAGCACAGCGGGCTACAATAGCGGATGAAAAGGATGGGGGAATAATATCTTGCAAAAATGAAATTATAAAATACCACGTAAAATTTGTGATATAATAAAGCATATGAAAAAGGACAGGTGACCTTTTAATCGGTTCATGAAATCGATAGAATAGTACATGTAAATGCTGAAGCAAGGTATTGCAGGTATGAGTGAGGTAGCCGAAAAAACGGGTTTTATCCTGTCGATGAGGAATATGTATATGAGGGTACCCTATGCATTTGGATGAGTTGATGGATTATGGACCGGCGCTGCAAAGATTATTGTCCGGCATGCCGGCGGATATAAAATCAAAATGTGTTGTTAAAAGATTTCCCGCTGGCAGTACTGTCATGAAAAAGGAGGACGTCCTGGAATACGTCTATCTTATTCTTAAGGGTGAGTTAAAGGTTGTCAATGAGTTTGAGAATGGGAACATTTATGCCTTTGCCAGCATACTTCCACTTAGTTTTGTCGGCGAGCTGGAGGTGCTGTCGGAGGAACTGGAATATGCCGTGACCATTGAGGCCATTACCGAATGCATTACGATACAGATTCGCTCCGGGGATTTTGAAAAATGGATTCAATGCGACCCGGCAGCCCTTCTGACCGTTGCCAGGGGATTGGCAAAAAAGATGTACCCGACTTCCTATGAAAACGGGAATGTTTTGTTTCAGCCGGGCATACGCAAGGTACAATCCTATATCGCCAAATACTGCAATCAGAGACTCAAAAATGAAGGCGCTCTTCTTGTGGAGAAAAATCGCCAGCAAATTGCCGATGAGGTCGGTATCAGCGTAAAGTCAGTCAACCGGAGTGTTAAGAAATTGAAGGAGGAAGGGTTTATTACCGTCAGAAAGGGAAAGATCTATGTTAGTAAAAACCAGTATTCCAGGCTGCTGGATGCTATAAGCGAAAAGGAATAATACACGCTTTCTTTTATCCTGAATAATCCGTACTAAAGTAATTCCTATCGAATCGAGAATAAAACCGGCATTCTCAGAGAGAAACCGCTGTTTTGCCAGCTGCAAGAAACTTGTCTATGACTATATTACTTATTATGAAATGAAATCGTATAATCTCAATGAAACATAGATTTATAAATGATCAATCAACGAGGGGGAACTATGGGCACTGGAAAAGTGATTATGATCGTTCTGGACAGCTTCGGAATTGGAAAGCTGCCGGACGCATGGAAATATGATGAGGAGGATTCCAATACCTACCTGCATGTCGCAGAGGCTGTTGGAACTCTTACCCTGCCGAATATGGAGAAGTTGGGACTGGGGAATATACTGGAGGTCCCCGGAGTTCGAAAACAGGAAAATCCAATGGGGGCTTTCGGGAAAGCCGAGGAAAGGTCCTGTGGAAAGGATACGACAACGGGGCATTGGGAAATTGCCGGTATCGTTCTGGAACAGCCGTTTCCTACCTACCCCGGAGGGTTTCCGGATGAGGTGATAGAGGCCTTTGAAAAGGCAATCGGAAAAAAGGTCTTGGGCAACAAACCCTCTTCCGGCACGCAAATCATTGAAGAATATGCAGAGAAGCATAGGGAAACCGGCTGGCCCATCGTATATACTTCTGCCGACAGCGTGTTTCAAATCGCTGCCCACGAAAGTGTTATTCCGGTGGAGCAGCTATATGAATATTGCAGAATCGCACGGGAAATCCTTCGGGGACCCCATGCTGTGGGAAGGGTAATTGCCCGGCCCTTCGTAGGTGAGAATGGAAAATACAAACGGACTTCCAACCGGCATGATTTTTCTCTGGTGCCCACGGGAGTTACGGTTTTGGATATTATTAAGGAAGCGGGTCTTCCGGTCATGGGTGTAGGGAAAATCAACGATATATTTGCAGGCCGTGGGATGACGGAGGTGATCCACACCGGCAGTAACATGGAGGGTGTGGATAAAACCCTGGCGGCTATGAAGAAACAAACCGGGGGATTGATTTTTACCAATCTGGTAGATTTTGACCAGTTGTTCGGGCACAGGAATGATCCTCACGGGTATGCCGGAGCGTTGGAGGAATTTGACCGCAGGCTGCCTGAAATCATGAACTGCATGGAGGATGAGGACGTTCTGATTATTACGGCAGACCACGGATGTGACCCTACGACAAAGAGTACCGACCACTCCAGGGAATATATACCTGTACTGATATACGGAAAAAATGTTAAGAGCGGGGCCAACCTGGGAGTAAGGAAATCCTTTGCAGACATCGGTGCCACGGTAGCAGAACTGCTGGGTGTACAAACGCCTGCAAACGGAGAAAGCATGACAAAACTTTTATTTGAAAGGGCAGAATAAAAAATGAATCAACATGATGAGATCATAGCATATCTGGAAAGCAAGGTAAATTTTAAGGCGGAAATCGGAATTATTTTAGGCTCCGGCCTGGGCATTCTGGCAGCGGAACTATCCAACCCTATTGCCATACCTTATAAGGAAATACCTCATTTTCCCGTTTCGACGGTAATGGGACACGAGGGACAATTTGTTTTCGGTTATCTGGGAGGAAAACCTGTGGTTTGCATGCAGGGAAGGTTCCATTTTTACGAAGGGTACGAACTGAAAGATGTTACACTCCCTGTTTCGGTAATGAAAAAACTGGGAGTTTCCACTCTGCTGGTGACAAATGCCGCAGGGGGAGTAAACGAGAAATTCGCTCCGGGAGACCTCATGCTGATCGAAGACCATATCAACCTTTCCGGTGTAAACCCCTTGAGAGGAAAAAATGATGATGGAGTAGGACCCAGATTCCCGGATATGTCGGAAGCCTACAACGGGGAACTCAGGGAAGTGGCGCTTTCAGCAGCCAAGGAACTGAACATCGACATGAAGAAGGGCGTCTATGCAGGACTTAGCGGTCCCAGTTTCGAGACTCCAGCTGAAATACGGTATTTGAGAATCATAGGAGCCGATGCCGTAGGGATGTCGACGGTTCCTGAGGTTATCGTAGCCAACCATGCAGGAATGCGGGTTTTGGGAATCTCCTGCATCACGAATATGGCTGCCGGAATCCTGAAAACAAAACTGAATCACCAGGAAGTAATGGATACGGCCAATATTGTAAGAGAAAAATTTGTATCTTTAATTAAGCGGATTGTGGAGAAATTGTAATATAATATAGAGGATTGCAAAATGAATGTTTAGGTGGAGGAATAAAATCATGATGGAAGCTATTTTGGCTGTGCTTACAGGATTTATTGTAGGTGTGATATTTAAGCTGTTAAAATTGCCGCTGCCGGCACCACCGGTGCTTTCGGGAGTACTGGGTATCGTCGGCATATACCTCGGCGGTATGGCGCTGCCGGTAATACAAAAATATGTATTGATGATCGTGAACCGATTGCATTAATATAACGAGGCATAAGATTTCCACCTCTATAGGTGGCGGGTACCGATTAAATTTAACAGGCGGGGAGCATACTTCACGCCTCGTTGAAACGGACTGGTCGTAAGCAAAGCTTACTGCTCGTCCATGCAGCCTGGCTGGTCGCAAGCGATGCTTGCTGCTCGCCCATACAACCTGGTGTGTTGAAATTGCTATGCAATTTCTTCCGTTGTTATAAGAAATGGAACCGTAGATAAGAGGATATATAGACGGAAATATACGCATATAAGAGAAAGGACGTAAAACCTTTTGTGTGCTATGTAGGTAGGAGATTCATGTGAACAACATACTGATAAAAAACGCAATGATAATGACGTTGGAAAGTAAGGACAGTATCCTTCAGAATGGATTTATCGGGATTACCGGGGATAGGGTCAGTTACGTAGGAGTAGCTGCTCCTGAAAGTTTTGTGCCGGATCAGGTGATCGACGGTTCCCATAGAGCTGTTTTACCGGGGCTTATAAACATGCATTCCCATTCCCCCATGGTGCTGATGCGCAGCTATGCCGATGATTTATGCCTGCAGGATTGGCTTTTCAAAAAGATATTTCCTCTGGAGGCGGAGCTTTCACCGGAGGATGTTTATTGGGGCTCCCTGCATGCGATTATGGAAATGGTGAGTTCCGGAATCACCTGCTTTACCGATATGTACTTCCATGCGGATGAAATCGCGAGGGCGGTAAAGGAATCCGGCATACGTGCCTGTCTGTGTACCGGACTTAATAATGTGGGGAAAACCGGTGATTTTTCAAACAATCGGTATATTATTGAAAACAAGCAGCTTTTTAAGGAATGGAACGGTGAAGGAAACGGAAGAATTTCCGTTTATCTGGGTCCTCATTCCATCTATACCTGTGACCCCGAATTTTTGCGGTATATCGCAGAGGTAGCGGGCCAACTGGATACGGGAATCCATATCCATGTTTCGGAAACCGCGAAGGAAAACTACGAATGCATTGAAAAATACGGAAAAACTCCCGTAGCCTTGCTGGAGGAAGTCGGACTGCTGAGTTCGAAGACCTTGGCGGCGCATTGTGTTCACATCACGGACGAAGATATGGACATACTCAAGGAAAAAGAAGTATCCATCGTGTATAACCCAAGCAGCAACCTGAAGCTGGGCAGTGGAATTATTCCGCTCAAGCGCGTCCTGCAAAAGGGAATCAATGTTGCTTTAGGGACCGATGGCGCTTCCAGCAACAATAATCTGAATATGTTTGAGGAAATGAACCTGGCGGCCCTTATATCCAAAGGTGTGGAAATGGACCCCACCTTGGTTGACGCCTATCAGGCCCTCCAAATGGCAACAGTCAACGGTGCCAAAGCCTTGGGAAAGGAAATGGAATTTGGAAGGATCAGACCCGGAATGAAGGCGGATTTAACCCTTATAAATCTTGACAAACTTCACCTTTATCCCATGTATAATATTGTTTCCAACAGCATCTATTCCGCACAGGCATCGGATGTGGAAACGGTAATCATCGACGGAAAAGTGGTCATGAAAGACCGGGAGTTTACCACCATTGACCGTGAGCAGGTGATTTATAACCTTAAAAGAATCGCTGACAGGATTAGCGGAATACTATAGGAGGATGTGAAAAACATAGGGGTTCTTTTGCGCGGACCGCTCGTAGAGCGCTACGTGCGGTGTAGCGCAACCTATAGAACCCCTTTTTTCACAGCCTCCTATAACGGCAAGAACAGTGGATGCATCATTAGCGGCTTCAATGAACGATTGGATGGAGCCGCTATGACTACATAAGGCGCTGTAAAATGTATAGTAAGGAGAAAAGGTTTTATGAGAATGTATGACATTATTTTAAAAAAGCGTGAGGGCGCTGAACTGACAAAGGAAGAGATTGACTTTTTCGTCAAGGGCTACGTAGCTGGGGAAATACCGGATTATCAGGTCTCAGCCCTTCTGATGGCCATCTATTTCAGAGGCTTAACTAAAAGGGAAACTGCCGACCTGACCACCTCCATGACCTATTCGGGAGATGTGGTGGACCTGTCGCCCATAAAAGGAGTAAAGGTCGATAAGCATAGTACCGGAGGTGTGGGCGATACAACGACATTGATCGTTGCACCCCTGGTTGCTGCATGCGGTGTTCCGGTGGCAAAAATGTCCGGAAGAGGGCTGGGCCATACTGGAGGTACCCTGGACAAACTGGAATCCATACCGGGCTTTAATATTTCCATTGGCATCGGTGATTTCATCGACATTGTAAACCGGGTTGGCGTTGCAGTGATCGGACAGACCCAGGATTTGGTGCCGGCGGACAAAAAGCTCTATGCCCTTCGGGATGTTACGGCGACAGTAGACAATATGTCTTTGATCGCAAGCAGCATCATGAGCAAAAAAATAGCTTCCGGTGCGGAAGCCATCGTGCTGGATGTAAAAACCGGAAGCGGTGCATTCATGCATACCTTGGACGATTCCTTCGCATTGGCAAAGGAAATGGTGGATATCGGAACCCATGTAGGACGTAAAACCACTGCTATCGTTACGGATATGGATCAGCCTTTGGGAATGGCCATCGGAAATGCCCTTGAAGTCAAGGAGGCCATCGAAGTTCTGAATGGTAGTGTTGCCGGGCCTTTGAGAGAAGTTTCCCTGCTTCTGGCTTCCTATATGCTGTATACGGCAGGCCGGTGCAGTGATGTAAAGGAAGCCCGGAGTGTACTGGAAGATGCCTTGAACAGCGGAAGAGGACTGGAAAAGCTGAAGGAAATGATCCAAGCCCAGGGCGGAGATGCCCGGGTAGCCGACGATACCTCCCTGCTGCCCGGTGCCAGCCGCATCCTGCCGGTAAAAGCGGAGACTGGTGGATATATAGCCTCTATCAAGGCGCAGGAAATCGGTATGAGTGCACTCCTTCTCGGAGCCGGAAGAGCCACTAAGGAAGATATCATTGACCCGGGGGCCGGTATTGTCATGAGAAAACGTGTGGGTGACCCCATAAATGAAGGAGATATATTAGCTGACTTCTATGTAAATAATGACCAACAGTTGGATGAAGCCGTCAAAAGATTCTATGCTGCAATAACGATTGAAGAGCAGCAGCCTGAAAAAAAGCCGTTGGTTTATGGTGTAGTAACCGAAAAAGGAATAGAAAGGTGGTAATGGAGATGGACTTGAATAAAAACATGCTGGCTTCGTTGATCGACCATACCCTGCTTAAAGCCACAGCGACCAGTGAAGAAATCAGAACATACTGCCGGCAGGCTGTGGAATACAAGTTTGCGTCGGTCTGTGTAAATCCGTGCTATGTGAAACTTGTGGCGGAAAACCTGAAAGGTTCGGATGTAAAGGTATGTACTGTTGTAGGTTTCCCGCTGGGGGCCAATACTCCCGAAGTTAAAGCTTTTGAAGCGGCAAGGGCCGTTGAGGAAGGGGCACGGGAAGTGGATATGGTCATCAACATTGGTGCTCTAAAAGAAGGGAATATAGCCTATGTAGAAGATGAGATAAGAGAAGTAGTCAAAGCTTCAAAGGGCGCTCTCGTGAAAGTAATTATAGAGAACTGCTACCTTACGGATGAGGAAAAAGTACAGGCCTGTGAGGCTTCCAAAAGAGCAGGTGCCCACTTTGTTAAAACTTCTACCGGCTTTGGCTCCGGCGGAGCCAGGGCGGAGGACATCTCCCTGATGAGAAAGACTGTGGGCGAATCCATGGGCGTAAAAGCCTCCGGCGGCGTTAAGAGCCTGAAGGATGCCGCTGCCATGCTGGAAGCTGGCGCAAGCAGAATCGGTACAAGCTCCGGAAATTCGATTGTTGAAGAAATTGAATAAAAAAGATGGAATTAAAATAAAATCAAAAAACAATTTTTTAAAAAAGGACATATGTCCTTACTGAAACCTGATCAAATAATTACAATAGTATTATAGGCGGCTGCGAAAATGCTCTCACAGCCGCCCATAAAGCCGCTTACTTTTCACATTAGAGGCTATTCTTAAAACCATATTCAATTTTCTTGGTTCATCCAAGATCAAAATAAACAAGATCAGAATAAGTGAGGAGACTATGTTTATGAAAAAAAGAATTCTTGCATTATTTGTAGCATCCGTGATGAGTTTTTCAGCCCTTCTGACAGGATGCGGAGCACAGACAGGAACTCCGTCCGGAACTGAAAAGACATCACAAAATGAAGCAGCAGCAAAAGCCTCAAAGATAGCTATGGTAACGGATACAGGGGGCGTTAATGACAAGTCCTTCAACCAATCCGCCTGGGAAGGTATGCAAAGAGCCGAGAAGGATCTGGGCATGAAAGCCAGCTATATTGAGTCAAAACAGGAAGCGGATTTCAGCCCAAACCTGGAAACCTTGTATGATGCTAAAAACGATTTAATCTGGGGAATTGGTTTTATGATGGCAGATGCAGTAAAATCAGCCGCCGAAACCAATAAAGATGCAAAATACGCCATTGTTGACTTCTCCTATGAAGAAAAAACACCGTCCAATGTAATTGGCGTGGTGTTCAAAGCAGAACAGCCTTCCTTCCTCGTAGGCTATATCGCCGGAAAAATGAGCAAAACCGGAAAAGTTGGTTTTGTAGGCGGAGTGAAAGGGGTTGTAATCGACGGTTTTGATTATGGCTTCAGAGCCGGTGTGAAATATGCCAACAAAGATGCCCAGGTATTGGTTCAATATGCCGACAGCTTCAATGATTCCGCAAAGGGTAAAGCCATCGCGAACCAGATGTACCAAAATGGCGCCGATATCATATTCCATGCAGCCGGCGGCGTAGGTCTGGGTGTTATCGAATCTGCCAAGGAAAACAAAAAGTATGTTATCGGTGTGGATAGAGACCAGAACAACCTGGCACCGGATAATGTAATCACATCCGCTGTTAAGCGAGTAGACAACGGAATCTACAACGTTACAAAGGAACTTAAGGAAGGCACGCTGAAAATGGGAACAACCATTTCTTATGGTTTGAAGGAAGGCGGCGTGGATATTGCCCCAACTTCGGACAAGCATGTGCCTGCCAATATTCTGGAAGAAGTAAAGAAGCTGAAGCAGGACATTATTGATGGAAAAATCAATGTTCCTTTCAATGAAAAGACATACAACGAGTACGCTGCGACTTTGAAATAGTTTTTCTTGAAAAGCTATAGGAGGATGTGAAAAACATAGGGGTTCTTTTGCGCGGGCCGCTCGTGGAGCGCCACGTGCGGTGTAGCGCAACCTATAGAACCCCTTTTTTCACAGCCTCCTGTGTAAACGGTAAACAATAATAATCCTGTGTGCGTGGTAGTTTGATGAACGGCAGGGCTGTGCCGGGAGTTGAACACACATGTGCACAGGATTTTTATGGTTAGGGGCTTTTTATATTCTTCTGTTTGTAAAAAGATGTCGATTTACTTAATTTACATAATAACAAAAGGACACGTGTCCTTTTTATTTTTGTGCAAAATAGCTAAAATTATAAATGTCTATTACTGATTTCTTGGGAGAAATTCTATTCTAAAGGGCGTCATTATTACAATATCCCATTCGAAAAAGGGTACATCGATGTGATATCTTCCAGTCCAGGCATAGGGTCTGGCTGTCGTGATAGTAAAGAAGGAGGGGGCAGATATGGGGTCTGTTGACTTAGGAAGCAAGATGATAGAAATGAAAAGCATATCCAAGACATTCGGCAGTTTTTGTGCAGTCGACAGTGTTAGCCTGACGGTGCATAAAGGGGAAGTGCATGCACTTCTGGGAGAAAACGGTGCGGGCAAATCAACACTGATGAATATTCTCTACGGCTTATACCGGCCTACCAAAGGTGAAATTCATATTAATGGGAAAAAGGTGGATATCAAAAACCCGAATGTTGCCATCAAGCACGGAATCGGTATGGTACACCAACACTTTATGCTGGTTGAACCCTTTACGGTAGCGGAGAATATTATCCTGGGAACCGAAACTACGAAATTGGGTGAGGTCCTGGATATGAAGAAGGCAGTAGAGGATATTCAAAAGCTCTCGGAACAGTATGGGCTGCATGTAGATCCTCATGCTAAAATCGAGGATATTTCGGTAGGAATGCAGCAGCGAGTGGAAATACTGAAAGCCTTATACAGAGGGGTAGAGGTTCTAATTCTGGACGAGCCTACGGCAGTTCTTACACCCCAGGAGATAAAGGAACTGATTGCCATTGTGAGAAATCTCACGAAAGAAGGCAAGACCATTATTATCATCACGCACAAATTAAAGGAAATAAAAGAGATTGCCGACTACTGCACCATTATACGAAGAGGCAAATATATCGATACCGTGGATGTCAGTGTCACTACCGAACAAGAGCTGGCTTCAAAAATGGTAGGCAGGGAAGTTTCCTTTAAAGTAGATAAAAAGGAAAAACAACGGGATAAAGCCGTTCTGAAAATTGATAATCTCACAGTAAAAGATAACCGTGGAATTAATAAGGTCAATGGACTTTCTCTGGAACTGTATGCGGGAGAAATTCTGGGTATCGCGGGTGTGGATGGCAATGGCCAGACCGAATTGATTGAGGCCATCACGGGGCTGCGGCCGGCTGAGTCCGGTACCATAGAAGTAAACGGCAGGAATGTAGCAAATAAAAGTCCCAGGGAAATTATCGAGAACAAGGTTTCCATGATCCCGGAAGACAGGCAGAAAAGAGGGCTGGTTCTTGATTTTTCCATCGCAGAGAATATGGTTCTTGAAAATTACGGAAAGGAACCTTTTTCCAAGCGTGGACTGCTAAATTATAAAAATATAATTCAGTTCTCCAAGGACCTGGTGCAAAAATTCGATGTAAGACCGCAGGACGAATCCCAGGAAGTAAGGGCATTATCCGGAGGAAACCAGCAGAAGGTCATCATTGCCCGTGAAGTTACCAATAATCCGGATGTCCTGATTGCCGCACAGCCAACCAGAGGATTGGATGTGGGGGCCATCGAGTATGTGCATAAGGCGCTGGTAGAGCAAAGGGATAAGAACAAGGCAGTATTGCTGGTATCCCTGGAGCTGGATGAAGTTATGAATGTGTCGGACCGCATCGCTGTGATCTATGAAGGGAAGATCGTAGGCATCGTGGATGCAAAATCGGCGGATGAAAACAGCCTGGGGCTGATGATGGCTGGAGGGAGTGCAGGAAAATGAACAATAAAAAGAGATGGACCGAAAAATCATTGGTTATCACTTTAATCTCGATATTCATGGGATTTCTCGTCGGTGCCGTGATATTAAGCATCGCCGGATATAATCCGTTACAGGCCTATGGGGTTCTATTCAAAGGCGTCTTTGAAAAACCGAAATATATTTCTCAAACCATCATCAACAGTACCCCTTTGATTATTACAGGGTTATCGGTTGCATTTGCCTTCCGGACAGGCTTGTTTAACATTGGGGTTGAGGGACAATTCATTATGGGTGGGCTTGCAGCGGCTCTGGTAGGGTATTTTGTAAAGCTGCCCCCTGTAATCCATGTGATCGCTGTCATGCTGGCCGCAGCTTTGGCTGCAGGGCTGTGGGGAGGAATTGCAGGATACCTGAAGGCAAAATCCGGCGTGAATGAAGTTATAACGACCATCATGCTGAACTGGATCGCTTTCTACTTCCAGAATTTCGTTCTCACCTTCAAAGCCTTTAAAAAGCCGGAAAGTGAATCTTCCTATGACATACAGCAGACAGCAAGCACCATTCTGCTGGAAAAGTGGAAACAAACAGCGGAAGGGCGGAGCTGGCTGGGGAACCATCCCATACTGAAGGAAATTTTCAAAACCGACCTGAATGTAGGAATTATTATTGCTATCGCATTGATTATTCTTGTATGGTTTATTTTAAGAAGGACCACCCTGGGCTATGAGCTTCGTGCGGTGGGGTCCAACAAATACGCCTCGGAATACGGGGGCGTTAATGTAAAGAAGAGCATCATTGCTTCCATGATGATTGCCGGTGCTCTGGCGGGTACGGCCGGTGCCCTCCACGTCATGGGCGTTTCCCACAGGGTATCTACACTGGCAGCCATGGAAGGCTACGGATTGGATGGAATTTCGGTAGCACTGATCGCAGGAAACTCTCCCATTGGGTGTCTCTTTGCAGGACTGCTCTTTGGCGGCCTGAAGTACGGGGGATCAAAGATCCAGCAAGCCATGGGTGCACCTTCTGAAATTATCAGTATCATGATCGGTACCATTGTATTTTTTATAGCGATGCCAACACTGATTCGATTAGTAATGGGTTTTATAAGCAGAAAACGGGGTGATGAAAATGCTTGATAATTTGGGGCTGATTATAGGAATTACGTTAATGTATGCTACACCGCTTATTTTTGTGGCATTGGGCGGTGTTATATCTGAAAACTCAGGCGTTGTCAACATCGGATTGGAAGGACTGATGACGCTAGGCGCATTTGTGGGCGCTGCCGTAGGCTTTTACGCGCATAATCCCTGGCTTGCCTTCCTGGCTGCAGGCATAGCAAGCGGCCTTCTGGCTTTGCTGCACGCCATAGCGTCGGTTACCTTCAAAGCCAACCAGGTGGTATCGGGTGTGGCCATTAACTTTATCGGGGCGGGAGCGGCTCTGTTTTTAAGCCGCCTGTTCTTCGAGGGTGCTACCATGACAAAGCCCATCGATCTGAAATACAAAATGCCCAAGCCTTTTGAAGGTCTTTTCCACAATTTGTCCGCCGGCAATTCCTTTGCGGCACAGGTGTTTAACCAGTACATCACCGTTTACCTTGCATTCTTTATGGTGCTTGCCATATGGTTTGTGCTTTACAAGACCCGTTTTGGGCTGCGGGTACGCTCGGTAGGAGAACATCCGGCAGCGGCAGATACCCTGGGAATCAATGTTTACGCCATACGGTATGTCTGTGTCATTGCATCGGGAGTTTTTGCCGGCTTTGGCGGAGCAGCCATGAGCTTGGCGGTGGTTTCCCTTTTCAGTCCGACACTGATATCCGGACAGGGCTTTATTGCACTGGCAGCGATGATTTTCGGAAACTGGAAGCCCCAGGGGGCCATGTGGGCCTGCCTGCTCTTCGGAGGAGCCCAGGGCCTGGCGGTATTCCTGGGAGGAAGCGGGCTGGGATTCCCATCCCAGATATTGGCCATGATGCCCTATGTGATCACACTCTTCGCTCTCGTTCTCTTCGTAGGGAAATCCAGAATGCCGAAGGCAGATGGTGTACCTTATGAAAAAGGTAAAAGATAATTATAAATATTGCTTTACGGGAAAACACCCTCCGGCTTTGCCATGGCAAAGCCGGAGGGTGTTTTTTATATAGGTGCGGCCTTATGTCTGGAGGCTTGGCAGCACTCCGTGTAAGTGGAGAGATGCTTATGGGCCGATTTATTTAATGGGGTGAGTATGAAAAATTTCTTATAGTTGATAAAAAATATAAAATTATGTAAAATAATGTTTATGATATCATTGAGTGGGAAATTATTACTATTAATTTTCTTTACGCAACGAGTAGAATGTAATAAAAAGGAAACACTTCGGGTAGGATTTTTATTCGTAACTGCAGCCAGGAAGGATGATTTGATATTATTTCAGGAAGAGGGGGACTCTGTATTGTGGAAGATTACGTTTGCCTGTAAGATGATTGTACTCGTACTTGTAACAGCGATTTTTTCCTCTGCTGTAAAAACCTATGGCTACGCAAATAGCAGTCCTAAAAATGTTTTGATACTGAACTCCTACCACAAGGGCCTTTCCTGGACGGACGGGGAAACGGAAGGAAGTGCAGGCAGCCTTACAAATTCCGGCGTAGAATGTTCCATCACTGTCGAATACATGGATTGGAAAAAATATCCTACCAGTGAAAATCTGGATCATTTATATACCTATCTCAAATATAAGTATTCCAATAAGCCAATTGATTTGATTATTGCTACCGATGATGCGGCACTAAAGTTCGCATTGAAAAACAGAATGGACCTGTTCTCAAATGCACCCGTAGTATTTTGTGGTGTAAATGAAGACGGAGCGGGCAAAATTACAGAGGGTTATTCCAATGTGACAGGAGTGGTAGAGGAAGTTGATCCTGAAAGGACTGTCAGAGCTGCACTGGAGATAAATCCAAACCTTAAGGAAATCTTTGTTGTATATGACAAAACGGAAAGCGGGCTGTCAACAGGTGCTTTGACCCTTCAGGCTATACAAAGGGTAAATCCGTCGATCCAAGTTACCTCCTTGAATGAGGAGAAGCTGGAGGATATCATGGAGAAAGCAAGGCAGGCGCAAAAGGATAGCATACTGCTTATCACTACCTATTATACGGATGTGGAAGGGGTTGTTGTCGGGTTTGAAGATTTCTGCCGGAGGCTGAGTCAAAACAGCAAAGTGCCGGTATATCATTTGTATGATTTCGGGATTGGGCATGGTGCCATCGGCGGGAGTATGGCAAGCGGGAGGCTTCAGGGTGAAAGTGCCGGAAAAATCGCGGCAAGGGTTCTGCAAGGGGAAGATATCTCCCTGATTCCTGTAGATACATCCGGAACAACGCAAAACATATTCGACTATGAGCAGCTTAAAAGATTTAACATTCCTTTACAACAGGTGCCGAAAGACAGTGAAATCGTGAATAAGCCCTTCTCCTTTTTTGAGACCTATAAGAATCTCGTTATCACGGTACTCATCATCTTTTCATTGCTGGTGGTGTTTATATGCATATTGATTTTCTATTTAAGGAAGATCAGTGCCATGAAAGAGGAACTGTACGAAAACCATCAGGAGCTGACGCAATTGTATGAGGAGCTGACCGCTTCGGATGAGGAACTGCGACAGCAGTTCGATGAACTTATGGAAGTACAGAAAAGCTTGGCATCCAGTGAGGAGCGGTACGCATTGCTCTTTGAAAGGATGCTGAACGGTTTCTTTGTTTTTGAACCTGTTCTAAATAAGGAAAATAAACTTACCGATATATGTTTTATCGATGTAAATCCGGGCTTTGAAAGTCAAACGAACCAAAAGGCGAGCGATATTCCAGGGAAAACATGGACACAGGTTTTTAACTATCCCAATAATGATTTGAATTTGTACCAGAACGTTTTACAAACCGGAAAAGCAGAACATTTTGAGACCTATTATCCCGATGGAGACACGTACTATCTGATGAATGCTTTTAAAATCAAGGAAAACCTGGTGGGCGTGGTATTCGATAACATTACGGAATACAAGCAGGCCATTAAGGAAGTCCGAAAGCTGAATGAAGAGTTGGAGCAGCGCGTTGTCGAGAGGACAAATGAGCTTCAGAGTGCAATGAATGAGCTGGAAGCATTTACTTACATCGTGTCCCATGACTTAAAGTCCCCCCTTCGGGCCGTGGATGGGTACAGCAGGATTATCCTTGAGGATTTTGAAGAAAAGCTTGGGGAAGAAGCAGCGGAAATGCTCCTGAATATAAGGAATATATGCAAAGACATGATTGACATGATTAACAAGGTGTTGCAGTATTCCACGACGTCAAGGTCCGTTTTGTGCATGGAGGAAATAAACACCGAGGAGATGCTTGTATCCATATTCAATGAACTGAAATCTACCTGTCCGGAGCGGGACCTGGAGCTTAAAATCGAGACCGGTTTGCCTAAAGTGACGGCGGATAGAGTTATGCTGCGGCAAGTGGTATACAATGTATTTTCCAATGCCTTCAAATTTACGAAAGGCAGGAATAAGGCCCTTATTAGCGTTGGCTGCATGATTACAGCAGGTGAATATATTTTTTATGTTAAGGACAATGGTGTAGGTTTTGATATGGAGTATTCCGGAAAGCTTTTTGGGATATTCCAGCGCCTCCATACCAGTGATGAGTTTGAGGGAAGCGGCATTGGACTTGTAACCGTTAAAAAAATCATACAGAAGCATGGGGGAAGAACATGGATCGAAGGCAAGCTGGATGTAGGAGCAACTGTGTATTTTACATTGCCTTTGACGTGGTAACGAGATCGTTGGCGTAAAGGGGTGGCTGTTGTGCTTACGGTAATGATAGTGGACGACATGGAGATAACAAGGCGGGAAATAAAACGGCTGCCGCTTTGGGGTGAGAAAACCGGTTTTATGGTTACCGATGAAGCGAAAAATGGATATGAGGCATTGGTAAAACTGGAGAAAAACCCGGTAGATCTCGTTATAACCGATATCAAAATGCCCAAAATCGATGGGATTGAGCTGCTGCGTAAAATCGTGGAAAAAAATCTGTGTTCCTGCGTTGTATTATTGAGCGATTTTACCGAATTTAGTTTTGCAAGACAGGGATTGATACTAGGGGCCTTCGACTACATGACAAAGCCCGTGGATGAAAATGAACTGAGCCAACTGCTGCAAAGAGCCGGGCAGTTTATTGTAAATAGAAGGAAGGAAGAAGACAGGATAAAAAAACTGGAAGAAACAGTGGATGGAAAAGTTGGAGTTTTCTTTCCGGCGGCGGATATCAAACAGCTTACTGCGCTTATATGTGAAGGGGATGGAAAGGCCTTTGGAGTTGCAGAACAGATTGTTGATATAACAGGGGCCAATGTAAACCATGATTTGATAAAAGTGCAAAGTATTCTTAAAAACGGAATGCTGGAAATCGTAAATGGGATTCTGGAAAGCCACAAATGGCTGGATAAGTTTGTTACTATGGATAGATTCATAAATATTGACTTTTCTCAGTGTAAGCAGTTTGATTCTATAAGAACTACGTTTATAGGAACCGTTCAAGAAATTCTTATCCTTTTGAATACGCTTCAATGTGGCATGCAAAGCGGAGGGATTGTGAGGTCGGTTTGTAACTATATAATAGAAAATGTAGAGAGTGAATTATCGTTAAAAACCGTTGCAGATGCACTGTTTATGAACAAGACTTACATAAGCGAGGTTTTCAAGCAAAAAACAGGGATGTCTTTTATAAATTATCTCACACTGGTAAAAATGGAAAGGGCTAAGCAGCTGATTCGGGGAGAGAACCTGAGAGCCTATGAAATCGCTGAAAAACTTGGATTCAAGGATATCGAGTACTTCAGTAAACTCTTCAAGAAACATACAGGATGCTCACCTACGGAGTTTCGACAGATGAATACCGGAAAGGACTAAAGTCTATAAAAACCGAAAATTTTCCGGGTATGAACTTACAATTTTTCATTCTTCTCGAAAGGATAATTTTGTACTATTTAATTACAGTACAAAGTTATCCTTTATTTGTAGCAGTGAATTTATAAAAGCCGGCAGGTGGTGAATAATGAAGCAAATTTCGGTACTTATCATAGAAGATTCCGTTTATTCTGCGGATTTGAATATTAGAGAGATTAGAAAGGCAGGGTTTATAGTCGAACACCGGAGAGTTGCAAGCGAAAAAGCAATGCTGCAAGCGCTTCACGAAAGTCCTTGGGATATCATCGTAAGTGATAATTCCATGCCGAATTTCAGCGCCTTGCAGGCTCTTGACATAAGAAACAGTATGAACGGAAGTATTCCCTTTATTATTGTCTCCGAAGATATTGCAGAGGAAGATGTCAATCGAGCCTTCAAAAATGGATGCTGCGCTTATATAGCCAAAGAGAATTTGCCTGAATTACGGAAGCTCGTGAAAAATATGCTGTAGCGTTTGAATCATACAAAGGTTAGCTGGATGGAAGTCCTGAGGGACAAGTGAAAGGGATGGAGAAACAAAATGGTCGGAAAAAACACATACAATGAAGGTAGGATGGAAGATGTACGTTCATTGGAAAGGCTCTCCCGGGGTTTCTTTCGCATCGGCCAGGGTGAAACAAAGAAGGTTTCACTAAAAATTGCAGTGATTTATCTTGTTGTAGGTGCGATATGGATTTTATTATCCGATAAAGTTCTTGCGTTTTTTGTCAATGACAAGGAAACGATGATGTTTATCGGTATGATGAAAGGATGGTTGTATGTCAGCGCAACAGGGGGGCTTATTTTTGCCCTGGCTTTCACTGCGCTTAAAAGAATAAAAACTGCAGAGCTGGAGCTGGTTAAAAGCCAAGGGAGCCTGGCATCTGCCAACCATGAGATTCAATCCGCGCACGCAGAGTTAAAAGAGTATGAGCAGAAGCTACATCACCTTGCATACCATGACCAGCTTACAGGATTATGCAACCGGCGGTCATTGAATGAAAGATTGGCTGCGCTAATGAGTGAAAAAAAGGATCTGCGCTGTGCACTGCTCTTTATTGATATCGATAATTTCAAATATGTAAATGACACCATGGGGCATACTTTCGGAGACCAGCTTTTGGTGAAGGCAAGTGAAAGGCTTGTTCATCTTCAGGAAAGCAGCTACTCTGTTTTCAAGCTGGGCGGCGATGAATTTATCGTACTTATGGAGAGTTTTAAAGATATAGAAGAAATTGAAAGACTGGCGGTCAAAATCCTAAAGGAATTTAAGGCTCGTTTTGAAGTGGGCAAGAGCAGTCTGTTCACTACGGTAAGCATTGGTATATCCGTATACCCGGACCATGGGGTTAATATGGATGAATTGCTGAAAAATGCGGACATCGCCGTCTACAAAGCAAAAGAGACGGGAAGAAACAGGATTGTTATGTACAATGAACCTATGAATGAAGCGGTTACGGAAAGAATGTACATAGAGAAGTATCTTCGGACGGCCATGGAAAATAATGAGTTTGAGCTGTATTACCAGCCGCAGCTGGATATTAACACAAATAAAATTTCCGGGTTTGAAGCGCTGATCCGGTGGAGGAATCCCGAATGGGGCTTTATATCGCCACAGAAGTTTATTGGCATAGCAGAGGATACGCATTTAATTATCCCTATCGGGGAATGGGTTTTTAGAAATGCCTGTCTGTTTTTAAAAAGACTTCATCAACAAGGGCATACGGATCTTAATATATCCATTAATATATCCATGCTGCAATTACTGCAGGAGGATTTTGTGGATATGGTGATGGAGACGCTTGCGTCGATGAAGCTCAACCCAAAGCAGATTGAACTGGAAATTACCGAATCCATCCTTATGGAATCCTATGAGACCATTGCCGGAAAATTAAAACTGTTACGGGAAAGAGGAGTGAAAATTGCCCTGGATGACTTCGGGAAGGGGTATTCTTCATTAAATTATTTAAAGCAGCTGCCGATAACTACTCTGAAAATCGATAAATCTTTCATCGATACCATTCAGAATGATGAGAAAAATAAGTCTTTGACAAATTTAATCGTAAAAATCGGCAAAAGCATGGATTTGTGTGTGATCGCGGAAGGAGTGGAGACACAGGAGCAGATGGACTATCTGGTGAAACACAAGTGCAATAAGATACAAGGATATTTGTTCAGTAAGCCAATCAGTGAAAATGCAGCATTTATGAGAATCAGAGAACAATGAGATGAAGCTGGCAGCAACGAGCTTAAGGGTCGCTCCGCAGGTTGTCTTGAAAATAAAGAAAAGGTGGAAAACTCTCCCGGCATGTTCGGGAGCAAAGGAACTCCAGACATTGGTAGAAAGGTTTAAAATATAGTTAGGTATAAAAAGAATGATGATTGAGGAAATTGAAATTTTAAGGGAACGGTTAAATGTTATGATTATGTCGGAGGATGTTACGTATGAGGAGGTCATAAAGGTCAGTCAGGAGCTGGACATTTTATTAGTGGAATATTTAAGGTACTCACTGCTTCTGCAGGGGTAGTGCGGTAATCAAGTAGAATAATACTTTTTTATGCTCGAAGGCAATCTCTCAGAGGCAGTTGTTATCTGCCTCAAGAGGGGTTTTTTTATTGTCTAGGAAAGTTCTCTTTCCTAGACAATAAAAAAACATTGAATTTATGCGCGTGCCAGCTTTTCC
>ENA-OFCE01000320-OFCE01000320.1-metagenomes-genome-assembly--contig:-NODE-320-length-32766-cov-7.114212_pt1 | contig 32766 bp, 38 predicted proteins | sample MGYA00153388_OFCE01 | MGnify analysis MGYA00153388 | reverse complement strand
TAGTCCGCGTAGGCGGACTTTGCAACCCGAGGAGCGGTTTCTAACCGCTTGGGTGGCTGGCTGCTTCAGATGTCCAGTGTCCGACGATCGATGGAGCATTTGCAGTCAGATGAAGTCGATCGAATTGAATTGTGAACCAAGGACTACCTAGATCGAGCGCAGCAAAGGAACTTTCAACAGGAATATTCAGGTGAAATGGATGCCATTTTAGTTCTGCTTCAACATCACCTTGAAACGATAAAATATCTCGCTCTAAACCGCCAAAAACATTACCACTAATTTTAAATTTATCCCAGAAGGAAAGTGGTAATTCTATTTGAGATCGATCGACTTGACATAGAGATCTATTATTTTGTGAAACTATTATCTGGCGTTCGCTCCAACTAAAATCAGCCATCTGTTTTGGCAATCCCCAAATATTTCTGCCTCCCGCCACAGATGTGGCTGAATCGACATAAATATGCGAAATCCACGCCCCGATTTTCCCCTGATAGCGTACCAGAGCCGGAGCTACAATCAGCTCATGATATTGAAGGGTTGAATTCGACTCGTAAACAGACAGATACACGCTCCCCACTGTTTTACCTGGAAGCACGGAAACAATCTCTAAATCTACAGGTACGAATTGTTTGGCTCTTGCCACATCGATCGCATGGAAAGATTCTACCGCACTACCGTAAAGATGCCAGGGAGCTGGAGGATAAGACATATCGAGGACACAAAGAATTAAATTTGTCAGTAGCAGCAGGGCAATTACTCGACTCTTAATCGATCGAGCATTTAGCTCAAAATCGAGGATGTATTTAAAATTATACTTATTTTACTAACCTAAGCTGGTTGACTTTAATATCGCCGATCGGTCAATTCCGCCCGATCGATGTCAAAATAGTTCAGATAAACATTTATACGTCTCTTCAGATATGTTGAATAGCCTACAAGCAGCCTTTGCTAGTAACCAAGTCCTGAAAGTCATCAGTGGGTTGAATAATTTCGATCGCGATCGAGTAGCTGCGGTAGTCAGAGCAGCCGATCTTGGTGGTGCGACATTTCTCGATATTGCGGCTGATGCTAACCTCGTCCGCATGGCACGTCAGCTCACCAATCTACCAATCTGTGTCTCTGCTGTCGATCCTCAATTATTCGTCGCTGCGGTAGAAGCTGGTGCTGACTTGATTGAAATCGGTAACTTCGATAGTTTCTACGCTCAAGGCATCCGATTTGAAGCGGATGAAGTTTTGGCACTAACTCAAGCTACCCGTGCCTTATTGCCCCAGATTACCCTATCTGTAACAGTTCCTCACATCTTAACCCTGGACAAACAAGTTGAGTTAGCGCAAGCTCTAGTAGCTGCGGGTGCGGACATCATCCAAACCGAAGGTGGTACCAGCAGCGCACCCACTCACGCAGGTACCCTCGGCTTGATTGAAAAAGCAGCACCCACTCTGGCGGCTGCTTATGAAATCTCTCGTGCAGTTAATGTGCCCGTACTTTGTGCATCTGGTTTATCCAGTGTCACTGCACCACTAGCAATTTCTGCTGGTGCTGCGGGAATTGGTGTCGGTTCGGCAATTAACAAGCTCAATGATGAGATTGCTATGATTGCTGTGGTTCGCAGTTTAGTAGAAGCTCTGGCTGCTACCCGCGCCACTGTCAGAATTTAATCAACTAACTCACATCTTGCGCTAATAGATCGGGACTAGTAAAAGCAGAGATTTAAGGGTACCCATGAAGGGCACCCCTACAGGTTAATTGTGTAGGGGTGCCCTTCATGGGTACCCTGGCTACGCTAAGTAATAGTGATTTCAGACCGATGCAAGATGTGAGGATACCCTGTAATAATCTTGTCGATCGAGCCTAAAACCTAAAGCCTAAAGCCTAAAGCCTAGATTGGGTTAGCCGTACTGACATCGATCGAGCGATATCCGTTAAAATACCTAGTAGCCTCCTTAGCGATCCTGGAACAATTGCTGTGCTTTCACAACTAATTGCCGACTTCCGCATCATTTTCGATCGAGATCCTGCCGCACGTAACTGGCTAGAAGTTATCTTCTGCTATCCAGGATTCCAAGCCTTATCGCTGCACCGTTTCGCTCACTGGCTGTATCTTTTGGGCATCCCCTTTATCCCGCGCTTTATTTCTCATCTAGCCCGATTTTTTACAGGTATTGAGATTCATCCAGGTGCAACAATCGGTAAGGGGGTATTTATCGATCATGGCATGGGCGTAGTCATCGGTGAAACAGCAATTATTGGTGATTATGCCTTAATTTATCAAGGTGTAACGCTCGGTGGTACTGGCAAAGAAATCGGCAAACGTCACCCGACACTAGGGGAAAATGTCATCGTTGGCGCAGGTGCCAAGGTATTAGGCAATCTGCAAATCGGTAGCAATGTGCGAATCGGTGCGGGTTCTGTCGTACTGCGAGACGTACCATCAGATTGTACGGTAGTCGGCATTCCTGGGCGGATATTGTATCGAGCGGGCGAACGAGTTGGGCCATTAGAACATGGTAGTCTACCGGATACAGAGGCTCAAGTAATTCGGGCATTAGTCGATCGAATCGAAGGTTTGGAACAGCAAGTTCAGAAGATACAAGTCGAACAAACTTGCAACGCGATCGTTCAAGGCATCGAAACCCCGTCGGCTGAAGAAATCAATATCCCCCAAAGTTGTCATTTGGAAGATCGAGCCATTCGCCAATTTTTAGACGGTGCAGGAATTTAGTAGGGCTAGAGTATAAAAGTCGGGGTAATCCATCGATTGCCCCGATTTTTTATCGGGTATTTCAACCGACAGTCGATCGCCGATCGTGTACTATGATTGGGTATCTGTATCGCTCGCCGATAAGTGTCTTAAACCCTGCATTTACTAAATTGACCATCCAAATGAAAATCAAGAAATCATTAGCCGCTTTATTGGGCTTAGTTTCGATGCAACTAAGTTATGCGCCAACCATCCTGGCTGCGGCTGAAACCAAGCCTGTAGATCGGACAATCGGCTGTGACATTGCGATCGCGGGTGGTGGTTTGAGCGGTACGGCGACGGCTTATGAAGGACTACTGGCTGGGAAAACAGTCTGCATGACAGAAATTACCGACTGGGTAGGCGGACAAATTTCTGCTCAAGGTGTATCCGCACTAGATGAACGTCCGACTCAACGCACCAAACTGTATTTTCCACGCGGTTATCTCGAATTTCGGCAAAAAGTTCAAGATTATTATGGCAAACTAAATTCTGGATACTGCTGGGTGAGTGAAGTTTGTTTCATCCCTAAAGATGCTCACAATATCCTATATGGGATGCTCAAGAACGCTGAAAGCAAAGGTAAGGGTAAACTATATTGGTATCCCAACACGGTAGTCAAAGAACTGATCGTCGGGAAAAGAGGGGAAGGACAACAAATTAAGGCGGTAGTGGCAATTCAACACCAGCCACAGCCAGGAACTGCACCTCTAAATACCGAACCCCTATCGCGGACGATCGAAGATGCTTATAGTTATCAAGACTCGAATAAGTTTCAGAAGCGCAAAATTATCTTCATTCCGAATAACAAAACAGTTAAACCAGCAGATTGGTATGTAGTCGATGCAACTGAAACCGGAGAGCTAGTAGGATTAGCAGATGTTCCCTATCGGCTGGGACTCGATCCGCGATCTGCCGATGAACCCTCAGCAGCCAGCAAGACAGGCGATCCTTACTGTACTCAGGGGTTTACATATCCCTTTGCGATGCAGACGACAGCTACCCCACAAACTCAGGTTCCACCAGTTTTTTATCCACAGTACGCGCCTTACTATAGCTACGAACTCAAACGGTTGGCTGACTTTGGAGTAGTCTATACCTATCGGCGGATTTATAGTTCGGGCACCGGAACACCTACCAAATTTGGTGGCATTAATTACACGGCTCCCACAACTGGAGACATCTCCATGCAAAACTGGACGTGGGGAAATGACTATCGTCCTGGTAGTGCCAATGATAATTTGATCCTCGATCGATCTCAATTGCAAGTCGGTGGACAACTTCAACCAGGCGGCTGGATGGGTGGCTTACGGACAGATAGCCTCCGCAAAGGCGAAGAAAATGCTCAAGGCTTCTATTACTGGCTAGTCGCTGGTACAACCGATTCTCGCGCCAACCCCGATCCCGCATCGCCCAATCACTGGGTAAAAACTCCCAATCCCAATCAACGCTATCTAAGTGGATTGAAATCTCCAATGGGCACAGCTCACGGATTATCGAAATATCCCTACATTCGGGAAGGACGCAGAATTATCGGTAGACCTAGCTATGGGTACAGAGATGGATTTGTAATTACAGAGGCGGATATGAGCCGCAATAACCTGCTCGATTCTAACAAAATGCCGGAACTAACTCCAGCACAATCCCGTCGGTTAGCGGCAAGTTTATCAGGCGTAAATGCTCTAAATGTCCTGACTGGAGATAAACCTACCCCTCGCAATCGATCGACGATGTATGCTGATACTGTCGGCATCGGACACTATGCGATCGATTTTCACCCCTGTATGCAAAACAGCCCCCCCGAAGCTCCCAACAACAGCGAACGCCAAGGCGCACGTAAAGGCGAAGGACAGGCTTACCCATTCCAAATTCCCTTACGGGCAATGATTCCTCAAAAGATTGATAATATGTTGGTAGCTGGAAAAAGTATTGCTACTAGTCACGTTGCTGCTGCCGCGTACCGGATTCACTCTTTTGAATGGTCTGCTGGGGCTGCCGCTGGTACCACCGCTGCCTACGCGCTCGAAAAAGGCATCACACCCGCCCAAATGGTTGAAGCCCTCCCCGATCGATCGCCCTCAATTATTGAGTTACGCAAACGCCTAGAAGCCAACAATAATCAAACATCATTTCCAAATACTTCAATTTTTAACAATAACTGGCAAGAGTGGAAGTAACTATCTATGGTTTTTACGACGGAAAAGTCTAGTCAAACAGTTCCAAAGACCTATCCAAATTTTAAAGTCATCGTCTTAGATGATGACTTTAATACCTTTGAACACGTCCATACTTGCCTGATGACTTATATCCCTGGCATGAGTGAAGATCGTGCGTGGGAACTAACAAATCAAGTCCATTTTGAAGGACGAGCGATCGTCTGGGTCGGCCCACAGGAGCAAGCCGAACTCTATCACCAGCAGTTACGCCGTGCGGGTTTGACAATGGCACCATTGGAAGCGGCGTGAGAGATCGTCAATTTGCTCGAAATGAAGTTTATGAATGAGATAGATTAAATCGCGATCGATCGAAACTTCAGATTGATATAGCAACCGCCAGGGCGGTTAGGACACTACACTCAGAACACTTTCGATCGCGTCACGGAGGCAATCAAATTGGGCAATTTGCTTCCGAATTCGACTTTTCAACCAAGACCAACATCTCTCAATCTTATTTAAATCAGGTGAATAAGGCGGTAAATATTGTAAGAAACAGCCTGCTGCTTCAATTAATTCTGCTGGGCGGGTGACCCGCCACGCTTGAATTCGGCCACCTTTGTGAAATGTTGCATTATCTGCAATTATGACTTGCCCAGGCGTAAGACTAGGTATCAAACAAGTTTCCAACCAAGTTTCAAATACGGTTCTATTACAAGCTCCCTCTACTGTAAAAGGTGCGAATAATTTACCATCACACCACCCCGCAATCATGTTAACTCTCCCACATCTCTTTCCACTTTTTAAAGCGTGAAATCTTTGCCCTCTTTCATTCCATCCATAGCCATACTCATCTCTGTTATCCATTCCTGACTCATCTATATATACTAGCTGTTCTTTCGTATAGCTTTCTAATTTTCTAATGAATTCTTGTCGTTTTTCTTCATTCCTTTCTTGATATCCGTAAGTTTTTTTTTACGAGTAAATCCAATTTTCTCCAATCCTCTAGAGATGGTACGGCTGCTAATGTCTTCCGCCCACAATTTTGCCATCTCTACTTGTGTTTTCTCACCATTAACCTTGATAAATTCTTTGAATTTCTCCCAGTCAGTAATTTTGTGTCCATTTCCCTGCGGTAGATTGGGTTTTGCTTGATAATCTCCAGTACTAGCCTTAATTTTAAACCATAGATCGATCGTGTTCCTACTGATTTTAAATGCAGCAGATGCTTGGCTCTTGTTCATCTCACCTAACTCAATTGATTGAATTACTTTCTGGCGTAAGTCGTAACTATAGGGTTTGGGCATTTTTATACATCTGGCACTTCAACTACATATTATAATAATATGTCCTAACCGCCTTGGCGGTTGCTATATCCCTCTTCTGTCACTCTCCTTAACTAAAAATCGAAGGCGATCGCTACAAGCCCGACCTCAAAAAGTTTTGAAGCTTTATTTAGCGATCGATAGCTCAATCGTGGAGATTTTTGAGAAAAGCCTATGCAGCAAGGGTGGGGGATTATGCTCTGGGGAGAGTGACAGAAGAGGGATATATGGTGGCGGGGTTGGGTAGGTTCGATTACTTGTAAAATAAACTTAAACCTATGCTTTGAACAAAACTATGACTTTCAGTGATTTAGTCGAAACTGTAAAAGATCTCTCGATCGATGAAAAAGAGGAGCTGCAAATGTTGTTGAAGCAATATCTTCGAGAAGAACGTCGAGAAGATATGTATAAAAACTTTGAGTTAGCACGGAAGGAAGAACAACGAGGCGAATTGAAATATTCTGCCGATATCAACGAACTCAAGCGATCGATCTCAGGTTGAAAACTTATAAATTATAAGCAGGAGATGAATGATGATTTTCAAGAAATAGTTGATTCACTTAGCAGCTTATCGATAGAAGATCGCGATCGCTTGAGTTAGTTGATATTGGCAGTCATGATGAAGTTTATGAATCAGATGGATTAAATTGCGATCGTTGGCGTAGCCGCGCTCGCTGTAGGTAGTCGAATCCCCACCCACATATTCGCCTGCACGGGTTCGTAGATGGCTTTGTTTATGCGATCGATTCCGCATAATTCTCAAAATCTCGATCGAACTCGCCCTCACCCACCAATAACCGATTTCGTTCCGAAAGGCTTCGCCAACGAACATTATCATTCACGAAACCAGATCGATATATGCTGGTGGGGTTGAGTAGATTTTGTTCATAAAAACTATTATCTTAGGAGAACGTAATTGGAAAATAAAACGAATTTAATAATTTTTTCTGAAGCAGAAATACGATCGCTTCCATTACCTTCACGAGAGCAACATCAAGCGTTTGTTGAGCATCTTCGGGATGTTCATAGTTGGTACAAGCATCTTCCCTTACTCACAGGGGGAAAATTTATTGTATTTCTAGCTCCTGATGCTGGAAAGGGTTATCCTTCTCAGCATCCACATTTGCGCTATGAGAATACAGTCGAAGGCTATCGTCGTGCTTTTGGCTATCTTGATTATATGTGGAGTGCTGAAGATTGCCCGTTCGATCGAGATGGTCATGGGGGAGCCTTTGAACGAGAGCGAGTTGTACTTCCTCCTGATTTAATCGAACAGTGCGAATTTTTACTGTATCCTTATGTATCGAATGAGCAATATTGGTGCGTTCATGAAGATGCTATAGATAGTCTCCGTACAGGAACTCCTCACCCAGAAAAAACGCGCATACTAGAATGGAAAGCCGCCGCTGAAGCAATGGATCGTGAGGCCGAAGTTTCTGAGCAGATGCGTCTTGAGCAGGAAGAATGTATAATTTATGCATCGATACAAATCCAAGAAGTTGCTCGAATAGAGCAGCATTTAAACCGATTGTATCAGTGGCATAGTGGCATGAAAAGCAGTCAGTTGATTAGTGATGATGATTGAGCAAAAACGACATCACCGACGACAACTCTTGCCATGCAGCTTCCTCTTTTGGCTTTAACCAGTCTTCCGCGAGGATCGTTTCACTGAGCAAAGCAGTCTCCATCATCCCTTGCTGGTGCTTGATTTTCAGATATTGTAAATAATCTAAGACCTCAATCAAAATTCGATCGGGGGTGTTTTCAGTTTCTTGAAGAATTTTTTCTCTAATACTCATATTCAATACCTGACCTACTATCGCGAGCTTACTCAATTTTAATCGCTCAGATGAGAAATAGGATGAACGAGATCCACAAGAACCCTGTCCATCCCAAAATCCCAAAATCATGATTAGCCCTTGTGGGGCCAATACGCTTCGGTTAATCGATTCGATCGTTCGGATCGCCCCCTAAATCCCCCAATTCTGGGGGAGCAAGATCGATCTTGCTCCCCCAGAATTGGGGGTTGGCTTGCTCAACCGAACCGTATTGCTTGTGGGGCACTAATTGCGGCTCCAGCCACTGCTAGTTATACCGAACGGCAAATGCACACCCCACAGGAAAGAGAAGCTATCGCCCGTGCAGCGGCGCAGTTAATTCGTCCTGGGCAGGTGGAGATCTTAGATGGGGGTACAACTACACTGCAAGCTCGTCAGTTGCCGTTTTCGGCACGCTCGATCGGTTCTAACAATTAATTAATAGTCTGCGGCATAAATTCTCATAATATTTTGCTGAGAAATGGTATTCTGATTGCTGCCGCCTAGTACTAGCACTGTATGTTAAAAGCTGTTTGGTTGACTAATATCGATAGTCAAGTGATGAATTCTCGCAAAAATCTGGCGGAAGGATTGCACCGTTTAGCAGATCTGGGTTTTAATACGATTTATCCAGTAGTTTGGCAGCGGGGCTATACGTTATATCCGAGCGAAGTTGCAAAACAATGGACTGGATCTCCGCTATTACCGAATAGTCCATTTGTCGGACGGGATGTATTAAAGGAAATTATCGAATTAGCCCGACCGCTAAATATGCGGGTAATTCCCTGGTTTGAATATGGATTAATGGTACCGCCACAGTCAACGATCGCGCGTCAATATAAGGATTTATTGACGCTTGATATTAATGAAACTCCCCAACGGATTCAAGGTGCTAATGGTGAATTAGATCCAAATGTTTGGTTGAATCCCTGCCATTATCGCGTTCGTAAATTCATGGTGGATTTAATTACTGAAGTTGTCAGAAAATACCCTGTAGCTGGAATTCAGTTAGATGACCACTTTAGTTTTCCGCAAGAGATGGGTTACGACAAATTCAGTCAACAATTATTTCAGCAGCATAATTTTGGTGAAATTGCCCCGATCGAGCATGATAGTGAAATCTGGATCGAATGGGGTGCAGAACGTTTAACGGAGTTGTTACAACAGATCGTCAGGGGAGTTAAATCTATCCGGCGCGATTGTATTGTATCAATTTCACCCAACCCGCTGGCTTTTTCTCGCACTCGCTATTTAGCAGATTGGCAAAAATGGCAAGAATTGGGATTGATGGATGAATTAGTATTACAAGTTTATCGAGATAGGCTAGATTCCTTTGAAATCGAATTGAGTAAACCAGAAGTTCAAGCTGTTCGAGCCAAAATTCCCACCTCGATCGGGATTTTGGCAGGATTGAAAACCCGACCGATTGCTAGCCCAATTATCAAAGAACAAGTAGCCACAATCTACGCTCAACAATTTGGTGGATTAGCTTGCTTTTTCTATGAAACTTTATTTCACGAACAGCTAATCCCTAGTCGAGTGAGCCGGAGTCAATCGCAACTAGTTGATATTTTTACAATCGATTGGGCAAAGCCCACACTTCGTGAACGACTGTGAGTAAGAACATCGGAATTATCCAGAGCAGCTACCGAACTTGACACTTTTGTAATATTGCAATTAAGTTCTCCGCCATCTAATCCTCAATGTTCATCAGTTTAAACATGGGCAGAAAATGAAACATTTAACCACTATCAGTCTTCGTTTTATCTACTGTGTTGCTATCTGTTGTTTCGTCGATTATGGATGGGTCGATTTCAAGTTGAAGATCCTTTTCATCGGTAGATAGATCGGCTTTACCCTCGAACATCGACAATAAGTCTGCTGTTTTAAGTAAATTGCGTAGCAATCCTATTTTCATGTCTTGGTTGCGATGAATCGGAACGGAAATTCTGGAATGATTGCCAACTTTACCGTAGATGTGATGACTACCTTGAATCCGTAATAAATCCCAGCCGTTAGCTTCTAATAATTTGGCTAACTCCTTCCCAGACATCGATTTCATATCGCCAGTTCTAAAAGCTGAGATTTATCATCTATCTCTAACTGACTAGAATCGATCGACAAACAACCTTCGATCGCTTCATGCAGATTAGATATCAATTCATCCCAGCTATCCCCTTCTGTCGCACAGCCTGGGATTGCGGGTACTTCTGCCCAATAGCCGCCTTCGATCGCTTCATGGACGATTACGGTTAGTTTCATTGGTCGATCGGTAAAATATCAATTTTATTTTAACACTGCTGAGAATACATGCGAAGCTCAGTCCTAGATGGAGATTCGTTCGTTATGGACGGAACGAGCGAAGTCAAAAACTTTCGATCGATTCTCTTAGGGTAAAGTTGATACGATAGCTTGAATTTTTTCAGAGATCGGCACCCAAGTTTTAGAGGCAGATCGCCAAACTACGACAAAAGAGTCGATCGATAACGCAACCAACGCGATCGATTCTCCATCTGAATTGGTAAATTCTACCTCATACCGTGAATTGTCATATTCTTTGCAAATGGCACCTCGATCGCCCGTAGAGAGGCTGTGAGAGGGTAAATCGATGAGGAGTTCGATGACATCGAAGAGTTCGGGATTTTTCATGGCCGTTTCTTCACATATAAGGTTATTCTCACGATCGACCATAAATACAATCGATCGAACCCCACCCATATATTCGCCTGTAAGGGTTAGTAGGGGCGGGTTTATGGAATCGATTCCGAATAATTCCCAAAATCTAAATCAAACCCGCCCTCACCCACCAACAACCGATCGAATGTCATCATCCATGAATCCCCACGATCGATCGAACATTATCACCCACGATCGCAATCTAAACCCGATCGATAGCTGCTGGTGGGGTTGGGCGAATTCGTTCAATCAAAAATAGGCTCCAAATGAGAAATGCAGGGGTAGCCACTCCGCTGCATTATTCCCGTTTTTTGTCTCCGTATATCGGAGCATCGGCTGAAGACCGATAATAGTAACGTCACCGTTGAATTCATAGCGTGTTTTCTTACCCTTGGTTCATCACCAGACCAAGCTGGGAGAGGAATTTCCAGGGACTCATAAAATCTATAATAACAAAAATAGTAAGGACAATCAAAAAAACAGTAAGAATGCTCCAAAACCCCAGACCCAGACTGCCTAACACTGAGTTCTTACGTTTCCAAAAAGCCGTTTCACACAAGAGGCTCAAATCCCATCAATGTTACCCCTCAGAAACCGATACAGATTTACTATTTACTTATCTATGGAATATTGCATTAAGTGAAGCAATCTATCCAGTTCTTCATATTTTTGAAATAGCTGTTAGGAATAGCTTTTACGAGGCTATCTCTAGATTCTCTCACGAAAATTGGTTGCATGAAATAGATACTGACGTATTGTTAGAAAATGAGATATATGTCGTAAAAAATGCCATTGTAAGTTTGAATAAAAAAGGCAAAGACATATCGAAAGATAACTTAATTTCAGAACTAAATCTTGGCTTTTGGATTTCTTTATCATATCGTAAGTATGAGCGTCCACACAAGTTGTATCCAAAGCTTTTTAAGGATAAAGACTTTTTTCCAAATCTTCCCAGAATAAATCGCACTCGATTGACTTTATCAGATCGCTTAACTTCAATCGTCAAGTTACGAAATCAAGTTTTTCATCATAACCCAATATGGAAGGATAAAGACTTAGAGCGAAAATACAGTATAGCATTAGATGTAATCCATTGGACTAGCCCAATGTTGCATGAAATGACGAAAACATCGTCGCGTTTTTTAGAGGTTTATTCTCAAGGAAGAATCGATGCTAAAGAGGCGGCTCAAAGGATATCTGAAAAGTATCTACAGCTTTGAGGTGATCCTAAAAAAACACACGAGCCGGAATCAATTTCCAACTCGTGCGTATCAAAACCTAGATCTCCTACCCCATCAACTTCTTAACCGCAGCCATAATCCCAGCGGGATCGATACCCTGATGTGGGAATTGCTCCCATAGACCGCCACAACCCTCAATATGCGTACCGAGGTGATTGTAATTAGGCTTATAACCGCGCTCCAATAACTGCGAACCAAAGCGACTGCCTAAACCAGTTTTGCGGTTGAAAGATTCGACTACTAGTACCATTGGTGACTTACCAATTTTCGCCATCATTTCTTCATCGATCGAGTTTAATGTTGGCTTGTTAATCAGACCGATATCAATGCCTTCTTGTTTGAGGCGTTCGACTGCATCTAACGATCGGTATAAAGCTTCACCAAAACTGACGATATAGCCTTGAGTACCTTCACGAATTACTTCATCTTTACCGGAGATAAATTTGTAATTGCCGCCGAAGAAATCCTGATCATTAGTATCTAAAATAGCAGGGACTTTAGAACGAGTCGAGAATACAAAGCGCAAACCTGGATTGTGGAAAATTGTTTCCAAACAGGCGCGCATTTGATGGGGGTCGGCGGGGAAGTAGAGATTGGTGGCAAAACCATCGCTCAAACCATTGTCGGCGAACATATTGTTCAAACCGAAGTGGCAAGTGTTGTCCGCCATATCGTCGATCCCAGAGTGGGAGAAGTGGCTGAGGACGTTGGAATTGTTCAACCGCGCCATCGTGATTTCGGAAATACACATTTCTAGGAACGCGCTGAAGGTGCCGAAAATCCCTTGTTTGCCTGCTTCCATCCCGAAGCCAGCAGCAGCGGAGAAGTTACCGCGCTCCATGATGCCGGAGGAGATGAAGACTTCAGGATAGGCATCGTGAATCTTTTTCAGACCGCAGGAGCCTTCGAGATCGCTATCGATGACCTTGACTTTTTCGAGCCGCTCGGCTGCGCTCATCCGTCCGAGGATGGCGACAGCAGCATCGCCGAAGACGTTGCGGTTGGCATCCCATTTGTCGCTCGAACCCAGGAATGTATATTCATTCTTGGGTGCTTTGATGCCTTTGAGGTGGTCGGCGGCGGCTTGTTGGCTGTGGGATTCGAGATATTCGATCGCGAGTTTGACCGAAATTACGTCGTGTCCGTGGGTTTGACCTTCTAAACCAACAATCCCAGGACACATCGGGCGATGATTGATGACTGCGATCGGCCCAGCAGTATTGACAGCTTGACAGATTCGTGAATACAAGTCATCGATATCTTCGCCATTGCCTTCGAGGACGTGCAAACCATGACCGAGTAAGGTTTTGGCGGTAGTTGTACCCTTGAGATATTTGGAAGGATGACCTGCGATCGTTACGTCATTATCATCGATAATCAGTTTGACATTGAGCTGTTGAGCGACAGATAACCGTGCGGCTTCAGCATCGTTACCTTCTTGCTGCGAACCATCGGAACCCAAACAGAAAGCGATTTTACTCGGGTTCGCCATCGCCACACCGTTGACATACGGCCACATGTGACCCAACCGACCAGAACTGAATTTCACACCAGGCGTAAAGCCGAGTTCGGGGTGTCCAGGTAAGTGGGAATGGGCGGCGCGGTATTCCATCAACCGTTCGGCTGGTAAGTCACCATTGAGGGTGGACATGAGGTACTGAGTTGCCACACGGTGTCCGGCTTCATCAAAGAAAATCGGCACGTATTTATCAGCCGCACCGCGAAAGAGCGCATCGAGAATCATCACTTCCGGTACGGTATCGAATGGCCCGCCTGTATGTCCACCTACGCCACGCGCCGCACCTGTGGCGGTGAAAAACACGATCGCGTCGCGACAGAGTTGGATATTATCTTTGAGGCTGGTTTTTTGCTCGTTTGTCAGCGTGGGATTGCTAGCATCGAGAGTGATACGTTTGTAGGCGGTAAGATCGATCGGGAATGTGCTCATAAGTTTGAATTGTTGTAATTTCAAAGAATGCCTGCGATTAAAATCGCGGCTAATGTTGCCAAGTCCGCATACGCGGACTAAGACGAGATTCAGTCCGCGTATGCGGACTTCGCACTCCGAGCGGCGGTTTCAACCGCTGAGGAGATTGTAGATCGTAATTTTTGCGTGAAAATGCGTTATTTTATTATTCCAACCGAATAAACGCTGACAAATCAGCATTAAAAAGAGTATATACTAGCAAACAGGCATTTTCAAGACTAAACCCGCAGTTTCAAGCAACATATCGATGCTAACAGCAGAGCGCAGACAATTTATTCTCGAAATTCTCCACCGCAATAAAAAGGTGCTCTCCTCAGAACTCAGCAACGAGTTGAAGGTTTCCGAAGACACCGTGCGCCGCGATTTGCGGGAGCTAGCTGAAGCGGGATTATTGCAACGAGTACATGGCGGCGCGTTGCTAACTTCCCCCGCTACGGCAAGTTATGCAGACAGGCAAAAACAAGCACCTAAGGAGAAAGAAGCGATCGCCAAATCCGCTGCAAAACTAGTTCGCCCTGGGCAAGTGGTAATCTTAGATGGGGGAACGACGACACTACAAGTCGCCCAGCATTTACCATTAGATCTCGAAGCAACTGTCGTGACAAATAGCCCTCCGATCGCATTGGCACTCGCCGAACACGATCGGATTGAGGTGATAATGTTAGGGGGACGACTCTATAAGAAAGCTTTAGTTAATGTTGGTACAACTGCGATCGAATCATTGCGATCGATCAGAGCAGATATCTGTATGTTAGGCGTGTGCAGTCTCCATCCTGAAGTGGGAATTAGTGTCGCAAATCTGGATGAAGCTCATGTCAAACGCGCGATGATTGCTGGAGCAGCGGAGGTAATTGGACTCGCCACAGAAGCAAAATTAGATACAGCTTCTAATTATGTTGTCGAGCCAATTCAGGCTTTGACTTATTTAGTGACGGCTCCTAGTGTCGATCTAAAACGATTAGCAACTTATGCAGCTTTGGGTTTAACAATTATTCAAGTCTAGTTTTTGCGGTGAAAATCATCGTGAGTCGATCGATGAGAGCCATATTTGCGCGTATATACTTGGGTAAACTCCGCCCCAAACAACATGATTTGGACAGAATAATAAATCCAAGCCAACACAGTCACTAAAGATCCGGCTGCACCATAAGTCGAACCAAAAGCACCATTACCTAGATAAAGTCCGAGTAATTCCTTCCCAATACTAAATAGCACCGAAGTAAAAGCCGCGCCGACGAGGACATCGCGCCAAGCAATTTTAATATCAGGGATATACTTGTAGATCAGCGCAAACAGAAAAGTAAAGGTTCCCAAGGAAATTACCAGGTTTAACAGCCTCCATAAACTTGCTAATGCTGGGAATAGTTGATTGGTAAATGTGCTAAGTGCTGCTAAACCCGCACTAACCACCAACGAAATCATCAAAATAAAGCCGATCGTAATCACCATCGCGAAAGAAAATATTCGCTTGCGAACTACTGCTTTGACTCCAGCTTTTGATGATACTTCCACATTCCAAACTGCATTGAGCGAATCTTGAAGTTGGACAAAAACTCCAGAAGCCCCAAATATTAAAACCAGTGTGCTAATCAAAGTCGGCACAATCCCATTTCCAGCCTGGGGATTTTGAGTATTCGCTAGAGCCGTTTGTACCACCTCTGCGCCCGCTTTGCCCAGCAATCCTTGGATTTGGGTCACAACTTCCCCCCTAGCGGCTTCTTGACCAAATACAGCCCCAGCTACAGCAACCGCAATCACCAGCAACGGCGCGATCGAAAATAATGTATAGTACGCCAGAGCCGCCGCCATTCGATCGACTTTATCCTGTTGCCATTCATCGACAGTTTCTTTGAGTAGTCTCCAGATGCTTCTCCAGCTCATATAACTTCGATGATGATAATTTATCACTTATTGTTACTCGATCGAGCTAAATTTGCCATCTATCCAAAGGGTGAAATATTAACACGCAGTTTATGCCCTGACCCGTCCGACCACATTAACTTATTTGGTTTCTACTCACAAGGCAAAGATCCTGGTGAGGTTGGGTGGTTTCGTTTGAGATCGATTCTCTCTCTCCAGACGCTACGCGAACGAATTTATCGATAATTATTTGCCTAGACCCGCCCCTACAGATCCTATATTTGACGATCGATATTAAACATTAGATAGATCGTCACTACTAGACAATTCAATTTCCTCAGTAGTTGGAAACTTCAAGACTATTTTCCATTCTCCACCTAAAGCTATAACAACATTGGCTAGCTTACCTAAAGTGATACTTTCAGGATCGTTTTCTAATTTCGACACCGCCGATTGTTGAACTCCAAGACGTTGGGCTAGATCGGATTGCGAACAGCCTAATTCCTCTCTCAGCAGCCGAATCATATTAGCTTGCTTTAATAGTTCTTGAGTCTTTGCTTCAATAAAGATTTTCGGAGTGCGAGTGAGTCGTTGGGGTTGCAGGTGATGACACCAGTAAAATTTGTGAATGTGCTAGTAACAGGAGAATTTGAGTCATGAGTCGATTGACATTAAGATTGCCAGAAACATTACACAAACAACTCACTCGTCTTGCTGATGGTGAAGGAGTATCGCTAAATCAATATATTGTCTATGCGCTAACTCGTCAGACGACTTTAGCTTACGCGGTTTTGACTGTTTCTGATGCAGAAGTCAAACAGCAACAGTTGGCATTTCAGTCTTTGAGAGAGAAATTAGGGCAAGCTTCGGATGATGAGATCGAGTCAGTTTTAGCGACGCGCGAATTAGTCGAACCAGAGCCAGAATTGAGTTCGGATATGGTTGCTCGGCTCCAAGAAAGAATTCGTAAACGTGCATAGGATCGATCGAATATCATCATCCCAAATTATCACAATCGATTCTAGTGAAGATGGGCGGGTTCGTTTGAGATAGCTCGAATTTAGCGATAATCATTTGCATAAACCCGCCCCTCCAGATCCTTATATTTAATGTTCGATCGAGTAATTATAATGATTTGAGATAGTGAGAAGATTAGATATTAAATGTATCTCGATGATAAAGTTGCAAGTTCTTTAGCATCTGAAGCTTTCCAGCCATTTCTGACAGCCCATTTTTCAACTTCTGTAATATCCCAAAAAATGCCGTCTAATTGGAGTTGTGAAAGTTTTCTCTTCGCGTGTTCTTTGTCAGATGGATGGCTAAGTCCAGTCGAGAGATTTATACAACTTGTGAGAGCTTTGAGTGAATCAACAACCTCTGGTGATAAGTTGATAGTTGTTTCCTGATTGTTAGAACCGTGAGTCTCAGCATTCCATTTCGCAGCCCAATTAGTTCCTTCTGTATCAAGCCAGGGCACAAATATCAAAACATCAAAATCTAGATCGTCAAGTTTCTGAATATCTTTTGTGGAAACATAGAAGGCTAAACCAACTTGGGGTGTTGTAATCTTCTGAATGGTAGAGACACTTTCATAAGTCAAATTAATCCCGTAATTATCAATTGGTATAGAATTACCCTTCATTAGTTTCTTGCTTACAGCATCTCCTAACAATCTACCAATATCAATAGTATTGAGGTTCTTCTGTGGAGTAATTAAGGTCATCTGTTTGACACCAATAATATTACATTCTCTTATTCCGATCTCAATTGCCGTGAAAAAATTATTTCGCTCTGCTCCCATGTTGGGAATATGAATTCGTTTCATAGTAAAGATAGTTAGATAAATATAAATATCATTGTTAGGATGGCATAACAGACTTATTATTTTAACAAAAAAATGAGCCTAACTATTGGCTCATTTTTGACTGTAAATTGTCAACTAATTTAGACTACTGCCTCATCTCGAACTAACTTCTCCCAACCGAGATCCTTGAGATTCTCATTCCGGCGCAATGGACGAGTTACTAATTCCAAAATATCGCGAGAATTAGTGAAACCGTGCATTTGCGCGAATGTAAACTCTACCGACCATTTAGTTGTAATTCCGCGTGCTTCTAGCGGATTTGCATGAGCCATTCCGGTAATTACCAAATCGGGTTTCTGGGCGTAAATCCGTTGCAACTGATTATAGTTGTCGGGTTTCTCCATAATTGTCGGTAATGGCGAATTCATTTCCCGACAGGTTTTTTCGAGGAGGGCGAGTTCGGCTGCTTGGTAGCGTTTATCCATGTAGGGAATGCCGATTTCTTGGACTGTCATCCCACAGCGAATCAAGAACCGCGCCATCGAAACTTCCAGGAGATTGTCGCCCATGAAGAAGACGGATTTACCGCGAATCAGTTTGACGTATTCTTCCACGCCTTCCCAGATTTGGGCTTCGCGCTCGTCCAATCCTTGGGGTTCGATATTAAATACCGAACAGATTTTCTCAATCCAGGCGCGGGTTCCGTCAGGGCCGATCGGGAATGGTGCGCCAATTAGTTTACACTTACGACGGCGCATCAGTGTGGTGGCGGTGCGACTGAGGAAGGGGTTGACACCTGCGACATAATACCCTTCTTCGAGTACGGGTAATTCGGTAAAGCGTTTGGCGGGGAGCCAGCCGGAAACTTTAATGCCTTGTTTTTTTAGTTCTAGTGTCAGGTTAGTGACGACAGGATCGGGTAAGGAACCAAATAATACTAGTGGGGGATGATCTTTATATTCTGAATCAGAAACTTTGACATCTTCTTGCTTGCGTCCGAAGTTCATCAGTTTAGAGATAGCGTTGCGCTCATCCTTCTCTTCCTGAGCGACAGGAGCCTTCTCAGGACACCGCGCCGCCATTGCTGCGAGAACGGTATCTTCACCTTGGGTAAAGGCATAGTCTAACCCATTTGCACGGGCAGTCACGATCGGAATTCCCAGTTCGGCTTCCAGACGGGGAGCCAATCCTTCCAAATCCATCTTGATGATTTCGGTGGTACAGGTACCAATCCAAACAATCACGCTGGGGTTGCGATCTCTTTTAATTTGTTCGCACAACCGTTTTAGTTCAGCATAGTCATTGAGCTGGGCGGAGATATCGCCTTCTTCCAATTCTGCCATTGCATAGCGCGGCTCGGCGAAGATCATTACGCCCATTGCATTTTGGAGGAAGTAACCGCAAGTTTTGGTACCGATGACTAGGAAGAAGCTATCTTCGATCTTTTGGTAAAGCCATGCAACGCAACTAATCGGACAGAAGGTGTGATAGTTACCTGTTTCACATTCAAAATTTAACGCCTGTGGCTCTGCTGCAACAGTCATATCTTATCCTCTGTGTTAATTGTATTTTTTATATATTGAATCGATCGAGCTTTAGAAATTATCAATCTAAAACGTAGCTGACTGCGGCGGATATCTTTACCCCACCCCAGCCCTCCCCTTATAAAGGCGAGGGAGCCGGAAAATCCCCTCCTCGGAGGGGTGGCGCGCAGCGACGGGGTGGGTTAGATCCCCGCCACTCACTCCTAAACCATCATCAGATCCTGTTTCTCACTATTATCCTGAGCCTTTGGCTCAACCGGATTGAGATAGAAATCAGACAACAGCGCAAACAGATCTCTGTCTGGCGTATCATTCGGTACTACACCTTCAGGTAAAGCTAGAATTTGATCGGCAATATTCAGATAATAGTCGCAGACATATTCTAATGAAGGATCGGATTCCGCCATCTCAAACAGAGTCTTGCCCTTGACACGCGAGATCCGAATATCTTCAATCAGCGGTAAGACTTCCAACACAGGCATCGGCACTGTTTCGATGTATTTATCGATTAGGTCGCGTTTGGATGTGCGATTACCGATTAAACCAGCCAAGCGGAGTGGGTGCGTCCGTGCTTTTTCACGTACTGATGCCGCAATCCGATTTGCTGCAAATAAGGCATCGAAACCATTGTCAGTAACGATCAAACAATAATCAGCATAGTTGAGTGGCGCAGCAAAACCACCACAAACTACATCACCTAGTACGTCAAATAAAATAATGTCGTATTCATCAAAAGCATTGAGTTCTTTGAGGAGCTTAACTGTTTCCCCAACTACATAACCACCACAGCCAGCCCCAGCAGGAGGCCCCCCAGCTTCGACGCAATCCACGCCACCATAACCTTTGTAGATGACATCTTCCGGCCAGACATCTTCGTAGTGATAGTCTTTTTCTTGAAGTGTATCGATGATCGTCGGAATCAAGAACCCAGTCAGGGTAAAGGTACTATCGTGCTTGGGATCGCAACCGATTTGTAATACTTTTTTGCCGCGTTTTGCCAACGCGACGGAGATGTTGCAACTAGTGGTGGATTTCCCAATCCCACCTTTGCCATATACTGCCAATTTCACGATCTGCTAGTCTCCAATACGTTGTGTGCTGTCAAACGAGAATAAATATTTATAATAATTTCTGCTACGTCTAGCATTATTAACCAAGTTTCGTGGAAATGGGCGAAAGTTTACAATTCGATCTGGATTCTAAATTATTGAGATTATTTATGTAAAAATTAGTTAAGTTTTAAGAGATCGAGTGTAATAAAAATTGATAGAGTGTAGAGCCAGAATTGATGTGAGCCTAATCGTGTGATTTCAGTTGAATACGTACTAGCCGAGCCAGGATTTAGACCGCACAGAGCCGTGGACAGGTCGGCGGCTCTAGATGTGAAGGCTTATTTACCAGTGCCTACAGATAGTTTCTGGGAGGACTTTCGAGCGACTGTGAGTAGTTTTTCGATCGAGTATCCCCAGAGTTCGGTGTATATTAATGGCAAAAAAATCGTCACAGAGTTGACACTCGATTTATTACAACAATCCGAACCGCAACTCCGCTTTTTTAGTCTCGCTCCAGGTCAGCTAAAAATCGTCAATGCCGGATTCAAGGTCGGATTGAGTACCGACCAACCCGACAAGATTGCGACGATGCTGGTATGTGCCAGAAGTGGTCTAGCGTGCAAAAATGCGATCGCGGTGATCAATGCTCCAGGAATTGTAGACGAGCACTATCCCGACTGGGTGGGAATTGGGCTGATCAATCATGGCGCGGATTTACATCTATTTAGTCATGGTGCGAGAATCGCTCAGGTGATGTTCCTAGAGGTCTGTGTGGCACAGGAGCGAGTGGTTGAGGAATTGACAACGGTGGGAGAACGGAAGGGTGGATTTGGACATACAGGCGTTTGAATTAGCCAGATGTAAGTTGAATCTAGTGCCTCAACCTAACCTACGAATCTGGATTGCAATACAATAATACAGCTCAGGTAACTTTTGACTATGAACGTTATTCTTGATATTCCCGCAGATCTTCAGGTGCATATTGAGGCTCAGATTCGAGCAGGTATCTACTCAAGTGCAGTAGAATATTTTTTAGGATTGGGGCAACAGGATCGTCAGCGGCAAGACGATCGAGCTAAGATAAAAGACTTACTACAAGAAGGTCTAGATTCAGATAGCGAATCAATTACCCCTGAGTACTGGGCGAATCTACGGGCATCGATTTTCGATGGAGAACGAGATCGATAATGAGCCGTGAATTAATTATTCGTAACCGAGCGACTCAAGATCTCCGGCAACAAGCCAACTATATTCTTGGTAATGGTAATGTTGCCGCTGCCGAGCAGTTTCTCGAATTAGCGGAAGCTACTTTCCGTCAAATATTACTAGCTCCTGAAATTGGTAAGCAAGTAAGTTTTGTTTTAGATTCTATCGGTGAAGTTCGTCAGTGGCGAATTAAAAAATTTCAGGATTATTTAGTATTTTATCGAGTGCAAGAAGAACGAATCGAAATTTTACGGGTTTTGCACGGTGCGAGAGATCTAGAAGGTATTTTATCGACGCTAGATGAGGAGATTTAGTATTTCACTCGCATGAGACGATCGCATGGTAATATATTAGGCTTTGGCAAAACACTCGATCGTGTATGAACATAGTAGACCAGACGTACTTAGATATCCTCGATCGCATCCTCTCCGAGGGAACCAGAGAAACCAATCGCACTGGTACTGATACAGTGTCATTGTTCGGATTGAGTTATCGGCTACCTGTTACTGCTGAAGCTTTCCCAATTTTGACGCACAAGAAGATTCAGTGGCGTAGTTTGGTGACAGAGATGATTTGGTATCTATCTGGTGAGCCACATATTCGCAATCTCCAACAACATACTAAAATTTGGGACGCGTGGAGTGATGCGGATGGTAATCTAGAAACTGCCTATGGTAGATTTTGGCGATATTATCCAGTTCCCGATTATGCGGCTCCAATTCGCCGCGATAATAGTAACTATCTTTGTGACGGTGAATCGTTGGTCAATTTAGCAGATAGCAAGTATCGACACGAGCTAATTATTGATGCTGACAAGAACATAGTTTTGCCTTGTTTCGATCAATTGAGATGGGTAATCGATGAATTAAAACGCAATCCTCGATCTCGTAGGCTACATATTACGGCTTGGTATCCACCAAATGCAACTGTAAGTAAGTTGCCGCCTTGTCATCACAGTTTTACCTTGAATTATCAAGGTGGGAAGTTAAATTTACATCTCCAACAACGATCGTCAGATCATTGTGTTGGTAATCCGTTTAATCTAACTTGTTATTCATTACTATTATTACTAATTTGTAGAGAAGTTAAGCTCGAACCTGGTGATTTTTATCACTCGATTACGGATGCACATATTTATGTCGATCATATCGAACCTTATCGAGCTGCTAGTCGGGAGGCTTACGAATTACCGCGATTGGATTTGAGTCAATTAGGCGATCGATCGATGTTCGATCTGACTTATGATGATATCGATCGAATCCAATTGCTCGACTATCAACACGGTGCAGTTATTAAATTACCTGTAGCTGTTTAGAAAATAATTATATAATCATGCAAAAAATTCTAATTGCAGCGATCGATAAAGATGGTGGTATCGGTAAAGATGGCTATATGCCTTGGCATTATCCAGCGGATCTAAAACTATTTATGAACCTGACGATGGGTAATACGATCGTGATGGGACGTAAGACTTTTGACGGGATGTTCGATAGAGATAAAGCTCCTCTAAAAGGTAGGCAAAATATTGTCGTGACATCCACAGCCGATGAGTATCGATCGCGATTTGCCGATAAATATCCACCATCAGAACTGAGTTTTACTACCGATCTTAATTATAAAGATGTAGAATTAGCTAAAGAGACTAAAATATTTTATTGTGGTGGAGCAAACCTTTATCAGCAAGTACTCAAGATAGTCGATCTCGATATTATCTATCTTTCTCGCCTGGAAGAAGGTTATGATTGCGATACGTTTTTTCCTCGAAATCCAGAATCGATCGACAAGGAATTTGAGCCATATCTACCACCACACTTTATCAATAGTTTTTCTGATAAAATGGCAGGAAAAAATTCGTTTACCTTTCAAATTTACACGCCGAAGCCATTAATAATTTACTAATATTTGTATTATTGTCCACCCTACAAGCTGGTGCGTTACGCTGTCTTGATTCGCTAAACCCTCGGAAAACCCGAGGAGCGCGAATCGCTTGCGCTAACACACCCTACACCTAGATCCTAAAGCCTAATACCTAAAGCCTAAAGCCTAATGTACGATATTTCTTCGCGTCCGACTTGGGACGAATATTTCATGATGTTGGCGAAATTAACCGCTACTAGATCTACCTGTTTAGCCTTTCCGGTTGGTTCGGTAATAGTCAAAGACCGTCAGGTAATTGCTACAGGTTATAATGGCTCTCCGTCGGGTTCTGTACATTGTACGACACAGGGATATTGTTATCCTGAATTGAGTGCTTGTAATGCTAGTAAAACACTGCCATCTAGATCTGTCCATGCCGAAGCAAATGCGATCGCTCAAGCCGCTAAACATGGTATCTCTACAAATGGGGGGATTATTTATGTGACTTTAGAACCTTGCTTATCTTGTCTGAAGCTAATAATTTCAGCAGGGATTCGTGAGGTATTTTATGAGACGACATTTAATAGTGGTGATAATGTCACTGTCCGCGATTTCTTGTTGCAAGATAGTTCGATTTCGCTCGTTCAGATTCAGATTTCTGAAGCTACCGCACAACGTTCGGCGGCATTTTTATTAAATCCGACATCCGTAGAATCAATATCGGTTTAATTAGTTGATAGTTGATAGTTGATAGTTGATAGCGAAGTTATTAAGACGGAGATTTAAAGCCTTACATTTTACCCGCCCAGCACTCCGTGCCACTTTGAGTATAGGTAGCAAGTTGAATTAATTATTACAACAAAAGAGGCTTTCGATCGAGTCGCTCAACCATTAGGCAAAGCAACAGATCGAAAGCCTCTTGAGTAATCTAGTCACCTACACTAATTTAGCGGCGGGGTACTAGCTTGAGATAGTCAAGATTGTAAGCAGAGATTGATTGAGGCTGATTGCCAACCGATCCCAGACTTTTTGCCATTGACATGTATAGAGCAGGATCGCCTGCTTTGGGTTGTTTCTCTTGAGCTTTGTATCCACGTACAGCAGCTTGCCAGGATGCTTTGGGGAATCCTAGCTGACGGCGGTGGTAGGCATCGTAGCGTGGAGATTTGATGTTGAAGGGTAGTTCGCTTGCGCCTGAAGGTAGCACTCGACGACGTTGGAAGGGGACGATGCTGTCACCGAAGTTTTCTAGATACTCATCGCTGTTGAGTAAGTCGTTAATGAAGCCAGCGCGACCTTTGGTAGCAATGACGATCGACCAAGCGATTTTTTCAGCTTCGTTGTATACGTCGCGTCCTAGCACCTTCTGCACGCAATGTTCGGCGAACCGATAGTTACTATTGAGGTTGTAGAAACTGTTGGTAAAGGTATTAGATAAGCACAATCCTCGGATAAAGTCACGCACGGTGATTTGTCCGCTCCGAAGTTGAGATTCCAAGAACTTTTCACGATCGGATGCGAAAGCATGAAAGAAAATCTGACGATAAGCAGCTTCGATCAAGATGCTAATCTCACCGGAGGATAGCAAGTTATCGGTCGAGAATACTTTTGGCTGCTCGTCCCCAGGCACTTCATAGCCCTTAACACGGGTATTTTGCGACGAGGGGATGTATTCTAATAATGGAATAGGCATATATTTAAAGTTCTCTTCTTACGAAACTTTACAAATTTCTCTCATCATAATCCCGATCTGCCATCCACCTTTGACCCTGAGTAGAAAACATTACATTCCTTAATTTTCCCTCAACCTTACAGCTACCAACCGTCTGGTTGTTTCTGAATGTGTCACTCTGGCTCACCTTTGTCTCGATCCTTGAGATGAGAGAATGGGGGAGGGGAGACGGGGCGACGGGGGAACTGGGAGACTGGGACTGGGAGACTGGGGGACTAATTATATTTCCTTTATCCTTCTCCTTCTTACCCAGCCTAAAGCCTAAAACCTAAAGCCTAAAACCTAAAGCCTAAAACCTAAAGCCTATCGCTCTTACCAGTCATCGTTGACGATCGAATCTGGGAGTCGTAATTTGGGAAACCGATAAAAGGTGTCGCCGTCGTCATCAACTTCTGGAATACCGTTGAGTAGACGCATCTGTTCGTCGAGAAAGATTTTGGCAGTCTGGCTATTGACTTGAGAGATTGCCATCAACTGAATCAGGGAGATCTGACTATCCTGTTGCCGTAATAATTGGTAAAAAGCAGATTCTAGGCGTTTGCGTCGATTAGACTTATTAATAAATCCTACCGTTCCTGCCCCTAAGCCAAATAGGATTAGTAATTCAATTAAGCCCATGAGGTGAATAGTTGAAGATTGACCATACAGTGCCAGTATAGCGACTTTGGGGTACATCACAGCAGCTTGATGACATATCTGCTATTTATGCTCGTGACAACAGTCGATCGATCGCCGATAATGGCACTGGATACAATCCATAATTCCACCTCCTCACACATTCCTATCCCCTATTTTTCTGTTCTCTATCTGTGGATGAACATCCTTCTCTAAATATTGCGATCGCCCGCTTGGGTAACACGCCAGATAGTTATGCTATATGGGTGCTCAAAGCACCATATCCTGGCGGCTATGTCATTGAAAATTGTAATTGGACGATCGATCTGTCCCAAATTTGGCTATCTTGGCAAGGGCTGTTTAGTCCTGGGAGTAGACCCTATTGTCTGCCCTGTCATCAAGATACAAACATTCCTGACTTAGATTTAGCGGCGATTAGTCCACCTGACGCTCCTGTCCCTCAAGTCTATAGTGCTAATCTGATGCAGCATTTGGGATTGAAGTTGTGGCAATGGTTATTTTGTAGACAAGTGGGAAATGCCTTTGCTCAAAGTCAGGGCATCGCCATCGGGCAGCGTAAATCGCTTCGCCTCCGCCTGGAAATCCGCGATCCCGACTCAATCCCATTACCCTGGGAAATCATTCAGTCACAGCCAGGGAAGCCCGCACTCTCGCTCGATCGACAGGTGTTATTTAGTCGCACCAATAGTGATGTCGATCCGCTCCCGCCGCAACGACTGGATCGATCGATCGAAATCCTCTTAGTTTTGGGGCAGAATATCCCTGGGAGTCCCGCTCTCGATCTCCAACAGGAATCAGCGATGATTTCTCAAGCTCTGCGAAATACCATGCCCAGCGGGTTCAATCCCCCCAATCGGCTTAATTCGGCAGGTTGTAAGGTACATACTCTAGTTCAACCTACTCCCGCCGAACTAATTACTGCGCTAGAGAGTCAGCAGTACAATGTATTTTTCTATGCTGGACACGGAATGCCCGCCCCAGATGGGGGATTGCTAAATCTTAACGATCTCGGTGAGATTAATGGTACAGAATTGGCGCAATTACTCGTGCGATGTCGAGTCAAACTAGCCGTATTTAATTCCTGTTGGGGCGCGCAACCTTACCAGCACCAGCAACAAGCAGTCCCTCGCAGTAGCCTCGCGGAAGTCTTGCTTCATTATGGAGTTCCGGCGGTACTTGCGATGCGAGATACGATCGCCGATAGAGAGGCTTTGAGCTTTATTGAGACGTTTACTCAGGCTTTAGCACAGCGACTGAGCATTGATGAAGCTGCCGCAATTGCCAGACAACAATTGCTGATTTCATACAAGTTCAATCAACCTGCTTGGACTTTGCCAATTCTGTATATGCACCCAGAATTTAATGGCGAATTGATTCGACCACTTGCCGAAGCAGTGACCGAGATTCCGTTTGTCGTACAATCGATTCCAGCCGCATATATGCGATCGCTAAGTTTCCATACTCATCCCGATTTTCCGATCGATGGTGGTTTGATGCGAGTCGGTAGATCGAGCGATAACGATCTCGTAATTGTCGAGCCTTGGGTATCTCAACGCCATGCCGAAATTATCTATCGTTCTTCATCGATGACCGATCGTAATAATGGGATTTACTATCTCCGAGATTCATCCCGCTTTGGCAGTTATGTTTTAGCTAGCGAGGATAAATGGCTGAAGGTTCACTCGCAAGAATTTCCGCTTCAGTCAGGAATGCAGATAAAATTTGGTAGTGAGGAAGGGCAGATTTTAGAGTTTAGAATTGAATAATTTATTGTCTACGATCGTCGATTGATCGATGATTGTAGATAAAGATTTTATGTTAGGAAGGGCGGTCGATACCGATGAAAAAGTTACTAATTTGTGTTAAATTAATTCAACACGTAATATTAAATCGAGGTATTTATGTCTGAGGAACGATTCAACCATCTAGAAACTCAAATTTCTGCATTGCAGCATGATGTGACTGCACTACAACAGGATATGACGGCGATGAAGCAGAACATGGATTCACTGCGAGAAGATATGAGTTCTGTACGTCAAAGATTCGACAGTTTTGAAGGGACAATTCTAACCGCCATGCGTGAAGGTTTTAATTCACTCCGCAATTATTCTGACGATCTCAATTACGAAGTGGCTGATAATGCTAGAGCAACTCGGCTACTAAAACGGCGTGTTGCTCGTTTGGAGCGGAAAGAGGGAGACTAAATTAATTGATAATTGATAATTGATAATTGATAATTGGGTTGTCCCGCTGGGGACAATAACCCGAAGCCGTAGCTTCTGTTCTTCGTTAAAGGTTATTATTCCCAGATGGCGATAAATTTGTGATAAGGCAACTGTTCGGCACAATACCAGAGTAGTTTATAACATTCCACTGAGGTAGCCCGTTGGTTTAGCCTCTCTTGTGGAGGATCGTCCAATTCGAGATCGCCGATTTTATGCTTTAAAGTCTTAATGACTAATGGTAATTGTGCTTCTAATATTACTTCCTTGAGATATTCACTAGTTCGCTTGTAGAAACTTGGTAGCTGGGGAGAAGACATTAATTGCAATAAAGCATCAACCGCCATTGGATGCCCAGGTTGAAATTTACCTAATTGATACGCATATCGGCGTTGAGATTCAGAGTTATTTATAGCTAATAGTTTTTGTTCTAATTCGGAAATTGCTACACCGATATTTCGGTGATAAGCTACTTTCTTTCGTTGATTACGGGTGCTGCTGGGCAAGGATCGATCGCTAATAAATTGCTGATGTGTCGCTGGATGTGTAGGAAAAATCTGCCGGAGATTGTCTAGAGCGACAATTTGATTTGCACCATCTTGCCCTGATTCAACGATCTGAACGAGAGTTTTAATTGTTAGATCGAATATTGAATTATTAGCGATTTCTGGTAGTTGGATCGATAGTTTGCCGAGGGTAAATGCAGCTTTGCGAGTTAGAGATTCTGTTTTTCCGGTTTGGATGATGTTGACAAGAGCATCGATCGCGATACTATTATAGTTAGGATCGATTCGACTCAGTGATTCACAGATTTTTATCTGGAGATCGCCACTTGTAACTAGCTCGATCGAGTTAACTAATGCCTGAATAGCGATCGCATTGCCTGGATCGAATACTTTCCCCAAACTATGCGCTGCTTGCCAACAGAGGAAAGGATTTTTTACAGTCTGAAGGAATGTTTCCAAGCCAGAGATCGCTGCTACTCGATCGGTTTTTCTGAGTGCGACTCTCGCCCCATCCTGAATCGGCAATGGATAAAATTCCCAGTTATTTTGGGCGGGAATAAATTTAGCAAATCGCCATTGTAATAATCGATCGATAATTTCTTGACTATGAATAGATTCTGGAAATTCAGCCAGTGCGGCTGCGGCAAGAAAATAAGCTCGATAGTAATAAAATTTACCGCGCTCGTTATCGAAGTCGATTAATGCTGCTATGAATGCTTCTTTCTCACTTATGGCAACATCTCTCCTCCCAAACCAGAATAGAATTGTTTCATGCCAATAAGGATTAAAAATTGCTGGATTAGTAGCGATATCGCCAGTAAAGAAGTAATGCCAATCGGCGATCGATCGAGCAGCAAAATATTCTTGAAAAGTGGAGTGATAAAAAGCATAAATCTTGGTACCAGTAGTGGAGACACCTACTTGATTTAGCCAGCCCAGTTGTAAAGCTAATTCAAGCAATTCTGGCTCTAGTAGTTCAATTACAGTATGATGGTGTAGCCGAAACCGAACTAAATTGAGCGCGATCGCTTGTAGAGCTAATTTTCCTAAAGCATGATTTAACTGTTGACGTTGCGACAAACTAGTCGGAAATCGATCCTGTTTCCATTCATAGATCGTATCTGTAAATTGTTGATATAGGCTAGCTTTGGTAGTAGGTAATTTACCTTGAGCAAAAAACCAATGGCGACATAATAAAGCCAATCGGAGTGGACTTTTTATCGCGTCTCTGAGTCGTTGATACTGAGGTTGCGCGAGTTCGGTAGTCAGGCTCTCGCCTAGATGAGGACGTTCTTTAAACCAACCTTGAATAAATTTCTCGACTCGATTGGGCGATCCATTGTAGCCATTACTCAAGCTCAGATTGAGATAAGTAGTGAAATTTTCAAGCGCGTTTTTGCCACTATCCCAAACATTCGATCGACAAGTTAGGATAATGTGTGCCCCACCTACCCATCCTCGCAATTGTCGCGCCAGATTCGCCAGCGCAATACTCGCATCGATACCCATTTCATCGACAGCATCCAAAAGCATCCAAACTCTTCCCAGCTTAAATTGGGTTACTAAATCTTGTTGCAGCTTGGGATCGATGTTTATTTGCCGTGTAGCAATTTTGAGCCAGTCTTGCAACAGATAATTTTCTAGAGTTTCACCCTGAAGATCGGCAAGAGAAATCCAAATCGGGAGTAATTCTCGATCGAGTAATCCCGCCGCTAACTTTTGCAAACAAGTAGTTTTTCCCGAACCTGGTTCTCCAATAATAGCAACGCGATTGGGTTCTGAATTAGTAACTAGTTGCGCCAATAATCGATCCTCCGTCACGGCTAAGTCAGCTCGATCGGATGTATCTGTCCCGATTTCTTCCCCACCATCATCGATCCGCTCCTGCCCATCAAAAATAGTCATCCGCTGTCTTTTTACCAAGCCCAGCGGCACATAGACCTCATCTAGACTAAATTTGAGTCGGTCTTCACCCATCAAAGGATTGGTAGTGATCCGGTGATATTGTTGGGTAGCTAGACTCAATCGAATTAGCTCCAGCCAGTAGCCTGTTTTAATAGTTGTGCGATCTTGGTGCGATTTACGGAGATCCCATTCAGCATCAAACCTGTGAATATTGGCAACTCGATCGAACCTATCGTGCCATAGATTTAGCGTAAAGTGCCAAGTTTCCGATCCGCCTTTACTAGCTCGATTATCTTCCACAATTTCCAGAAAATCAGTCAAGCATTTAATCGCTTCCTTAATCTGTTCTCCAGTCAAGTTTATCCCTACTAAATTAGTCAGATTTTCTAGGTATCGAACTTTCGTCCGAATTACGCACCGCTTGTCAGTTTGCCAATGAAGTTGAATATCTCGCTGTAGCTGCTCCAGTTGGCGTTCTTCTATGTCTAATTCATCATTGGCATAGTCAACCAACACAGTAAAGAACTGGATGGCTCGTTGTTTGACGGCGTTACCATAGTTAGAACGAGGCATAGTTGACAGTTGACAGAGGAAATTTTGGATTTTGGATTTTGGATTTTGGATTAAAGTCAAATTATGCGCGGGCGGTTAGAGACTCAGCACCAAAATTTCAAACTTGTACCCCTTCTCAACAGATTAACATTCAACCTAGATAAAATAGTGAATGCTCCTATTCCCAAATAGCTGTTATAATAGTAGATTGCTCCCCTGCCAAAACCAACCATGTTTCCTGATAATTCGGCTCCTGATGTTTCTAGCGAACAGCCTGTCTGGCACCATTCATTGAAACAAGGGGATGTAGTAGAAGTTGAGATTACCGATGTCAGCGAGAGTGGCGAAGGCGTTGGGCGAGTTGGTAATCAAGTAGTGTTTGTGCCAGATACAGTTACAGGCGATCGAGTCAGTGTCAGACTTACTAATGTCAAACGTCAGTACGCCCACGCCAAATTATTAGAAGTCGTCACTGCTTCGGCTCACCGTGTACGCCCTAGTTGTATCGTGGCTGATAAATGTGGGGGTTGTCAATTGCAACATATTGACTATGACTACCAGCTCACAGCCAAGGAAAATCAAGTAATTCAAGCTCTCAAACGGATCGGTGGCTTTGCCGAACCTCCCGTCGCACCGATTGTCGGCGCACAAGGCAATTTCGCTTATCGGAATAAAGTCACCTACCCTCTAGGTGTGAGTGATTCAGGTACTGTCAAAGCTGGCTACTATCGCAAAGGTACCCATCAAATCGTCAATCTCAATCAGTGTCCGGTACAAGATGAGCGGTTGAACCCCCTCCTGGCGGAAATCAAACAGGACATCCAAGATCGGGGTTGGCAGATTTATCAGCCAGAGAGTAAAGGAGCCAGAGAGCCAGGTTCGCGGCGCACTGGAGTGCAAATCATCGTCAGCCAGTATGAAGATGCAGGTTCGACAGATCGAGGTAGCTCTAAACCCAAGCTCCGCAATCGCCCGATGGTTACTCAAGTAACCGACATCCCCGACACTCGCCCTAAATTTCGGCATCTACTGCTCAGAATCGGTCGTCGGACTGGGGAAATTCTGCTCACATTAGTAGTTACAGATCTCAATATCCCAGATATCGAGGGACAAGCACAACGTTGGATGCAGCGTTATCCCAACCTCGTCGGAGTCTGTCTCAATCTCAACGATCGACCCAACAATACCATCTTCGGCTCGGAAACTCGTTGTATTGCAGGGCGAGAGTTTATCTGTGAAACTTTTGGCAATCTGCAATTTCAACTCAAAGGGGATACATTTTTTCAGATCTACACCGAGCAAGCCGAAGCTGTACTCAATCTAATTATCGATCGAGCCGGATTCAAGGGGACAGAAACCCTCATCGATGCCTATTGTGGAATTGGTACTTTTAGCTTACCTTTATCCAAACGGGTGAAACGAGTAGTCGGGATCGAAGTACATAGCGCATCGGTGATTCAGGCTCGATCGAATGCTCGGCTCAATAGTATCAATAATGTCGAATTTCGGACTGGTGAAGTTGAAGAATTATTGCCGGTGTTGGATATTCAAGCAGATGTCGTACTTTTAGATCCACCGCGCACGGGTTGCGATCGAGCCGTACTTGATGCCCTGACTGACATGCAGCCAGCCCAAATCATCTACATCAGTTGCAAACCCGCCACTCTCGCCAGAGACTTACAAATCCTGTGCGAGCAAGGTAACTATCAGCTCACCCACGTTCAACCTGCCGATTTCTTCCCCCAAACCGCTCACGTTGAATGTGTCGCCTTTCTCACCAGAGGTGAAGCTCCAGCTACCAGTGATGAGCCATTAGCGATCTAAGGCAATCAATATGCCGATCGCGCTGTAATCGGCGAAATTTAGGGTAGGGGCAATTCATGAATTGCCCCTACCCTAAATTTTTAGAGCATAAAGATTTTTAGATCCATAGCAGTCCTAAACGATC
>ENA-OFCE01000317-OFCE01000317.1-metagenomes-genome-assembly--contig:-NODE-317-length-32889-cov-6.771791_pt1 | contig 32889 bp, 29 predicted proteins | sample MGYA00153388_OFCE01 | MGnify analysis MGYA00153388 | reverse complement strand
GTTAGCCGACCGTTGAGCGCATGGATGCGCGATTGCGAGCCCCCAGGGACGGGTTCACGGCGTGTCGGCGTTCTGCACCATCCTCACCTGCTAACACTCTTCGCGCAGCTTTTTAGTGGTGCGATGGTGCAGATAAAACGTACAATCATGATAAGACAAAATATGAGATGAGGCGGCTATGACTGTTGAGTCTGATGGTGAACTGCTAGATGTATCAAAGGCTGGGTCCCATTTGCAAACGCTACGGGATCTAGTGACTGAAGGCTTGAACAGCGGGGTGTCAGAAACATGGAGTAAAGTTGCGTTTTTACAGCGAGTGAAGGGAAAATTACATGGAAGAGATTCGACACAAAAAGCGGGTTGCCAATAAAAACTAACCCCACAAAAATGTGAGGTTAGTCAGCAGCCTTCGGTGCAGGCAGGATCAATATTCCCAGGTATCAGGGTCGACACCCAATTCTCGCATCAGTACTTTCGCGGCTTCCGGGATTTCATCGCTGCGTTCTTTGCGCAGGTCTTCATCGTTCGGCAGCGGCTGGCCGGTAAAGGCGTGCAGGAATGCTTCACACAGCAGTTCGCTGTTGGTGGCGTGGCGCAGGTTGTTTACCTGGCGACGAGTCCGTTCATCCGTCAGGATTTTCAGCACCTTCAGCGGAATGGATACCGTGATTTTTTTGACTTGCTCGCTCTTTTTACCGTGTTCAGCGTAAGGGCTGACATACTCGCCGTTCCACTCAGCCATGGGACACCTTAAAATTGTCTGAAAAATACAAAATTCTAAAAACCGGCCAATTATGCCCGATCTTCACTGTGCTCACTAAATAAATGTCTACTTTACGCGATAAGGGTCACTGAATCTGATGATTTAATAGGCTATGCCTATGCATTGTTGGGCTGACATCTTATCAATATTACAAACCGCCATAATTTTAGCGGGTATTGTCCCTTTGCTCAATCTATACGCAAAGAAGTTTAGATGTCCAGATGCATTGACGTCTATATCCACTGCGGTTAATCTTTAGGCCTCATTCCCCCACTTTCCGAGAGCCGAGCCACCCTATGACGCGTAAACCAGCCACGATTGCCGTACGTAGCGGTCTGAATGATGACGAACAGTACGGCTGTGTCGTCCCGCCGATCCATCTTTCCAGCACCTATAACTTCACCGATTTCAACCAGCCCCGAGCTCATGATTACTCACGCCGTGGTAACCCTACGCGTGATGTCGTGCAGCGTGCGCTAGCAGAGTTGGAAGGAGGTGCGGGTGCGGTGATGACCGGGAGCGGGATGTCGGCGATCCATCTGGTGACCACGGTATTTCTCAAACCGGGCGATCTGCTGGTGGCCCCTCATGATTGCTACGGCGGTAGCTACCGTCTGTTCGATAGCCTGAGCAAACGCGGGGCGTATCGGGTGCTGTTTGTCGATCAAGGGAATGAAGCCGCACTGCGCGATGCGTTGGCACAAAAGCCGAAGTTGGTGCTGATCGAAAGCCCAAGCAATCCGTTATTACGCGTGGTGGATATTGCCGCCATCTGTAAAGCGGCCCACGAAGCCGGTGCGCTGACCGTGGTGGACAACACCTTCCTCAGCCCGGCGCTGCAACAGCCGATCGAACTGGGTGCCGATCTGGTCGTCCACTCTTGTACCAAATACCTCAACGGCCACTCCGACGTGGTCGCGGGCGCGGTGATCGCTAAAGATAAAGATCTGGCGGTCGAGCTGGCCTGGTGGGCCAACAATATTGGCGTCACCGGCGCGGCATTCGATAGCTATTTGTTATTGCGGGGGATGCGTACCCTGTCGCCACGTATCAAGGCTGCACAACATAATGCCGAGGCGATTGTCGGCTATTTACAGCAGCAACCCTTGGTCAAAAAGCTGTATCATCCTTCCTTGCCAGAAAACCCTGGCCATGAGATTGCGTGCCGTCAGCAACGTGGGTTCGGTGCCATGCTCAGCTTTGAACTGGATGGGGATGAAGCGCTGCTGCGCCGTTTCCTGTCCGCTTTGGAGCTGTTTACGCTGGCGGAATCCCTGGGTGGCGTAGAAAGCCTGATCTCACATGCGGCAACCATGACTCACGCCGGTATGGCGCCAGAAGCGCGTGCCGCAGCGGGGATTTCCGAAAGCCTGCTGCGTGTTTCCGTGGGGATTGAAGACAGCGAAGATTTGATTGCCGATCTGGAACAAGCCTTCCAGGCGGCGGCTACGAGGTAAGTCATGAATGCAATTGCGGTAGCAGGGCCGGTTAGCGGGCGTCAACTGCACAAATTTGGCGGCAGCAGCCTGGCAGATGTGAAGTGTTATCTGCGGGTGGCCGGGATCATGGCCGAATACAGCCAGCCGGGTGACATGATGGTGGTGTCGGCGGCGGGTAGCACTACCAACCAACTGATCAGCTGGTTGAAGCTCAGCCAGAGCGATCGTCTTTCCGCGCATCAGGTGCAGCAAACGCTGCGCCGTTATCACAGTGAGCTGATCGGCGGGTTGTTGCCTGTAGAAACGGCGGAACCGCTGATTGCCGAATTTATTCACGATCTTGAACGCCTGGCCATCCTGCTGGACGGCAAGGTTGATGATGCGGTGTATGCCGAAGTGGTGGGGCACGGTGAGATCTGGTCAGCCCGCCTGATGGCTGCGGTGCTGAACAAGCAGGACATGCAGGCGGCATGGCTGGACGCGCGTGATTTCCTGCGTGCCGAACGCGCGGCGCAGCCGCAGGTCGATGAAGGCCGCTCCTATCCGTTATTGCAGCAACTGCTGGCACAACATCCGGGCAAACGTCTGGTAGTGACCGGCTTTATTTCGCGTAATGACAGCGGTGAAACCGTGCTGTTGGGGCGCAACGGCAGTGACTATTCCGCCACGCAGGTTGGCGCATTGGCCGGTGTGGAGCGAGTCACCATCTGGAGCGACGTGGCCGGGGTTTATAGCGCCGATCCGCGCAAAGTGAAAGATGCCTGCCTGCTGCCGCTGCTGCGTCTGGATGAAGCCAGCGAGCTGGCCCGCCTGGCGGCTCCGGTGCTGCATACTCGTACTTTGCAGCCAGTGTCTGGCAGCGACATCGATCTGCAACTGCGCTGTAGCTATCAGCCGGAACAGGGCTCAACCCGTATCGAGCGCGTACTGGCTTCCGGTACCGGTGCCAAAATTGTCACCAGCCATGATGATGTCTGCCTGATCGAACTCAGCGTTGCGCCGCAGCATGACTTCAAGCTGGCGCAGAAAGAGTTGGATCTGGTGCTCAAGCGCGCGCAGATCAAACCGTTGGCCGTAGGGGTTCATCCTGACCGAAACCTGATCCAGCTGTGCTACACCTCTGAAGTGGTGGGCAGCGTGCTGCGCATTTTGCAGGAGGCCGGATTACCGGGTGAATTGCAACTGCGTGAAGGGTTGGCGCTGGTGGCCTTGGTGGGCGCGGGCGTGTGCAAGAACCCGTTGCACAGCCATCGTTTCTATCAGCAGTTGAAGGACCAGCCGGTGGAGTTCATCTGGCAGGCCGAAGATGGTATCAGCCTGGTGGCAGTGCTGCGTCAGGGGCCGACCGGTCTGCTGATCCAGGGCCTGCACCAAACGCTGTTCCGTGCGGAAAAGCGTATTGGCCTGGTGCTGTTTGGCAAAGGCAATATTGGTTCACGTTGGCTGGAGCTGTTTGCTCGCGAACAGAAGAATATCTCTGCGCGCAGCGGCTTTGAGTTTAGCCTGGCAGGGGTGGTGGATAGCCGTCGCAGCCTGCTCAATTACGAAGGGCTGGATGCCAGCCGTGCGCTGGCGTTCTTTGAAGATGAAGCCCAGGAGCTGGACGAAGAGTCGCTGTTCCTGTGGATGCGGGCGCACCCGTTCGACGATCTGGTGGTGCTAGACGTCACCGCCAGCGGGGAGTTGGCGGAGCAATATCTGGACTTTGCCAGCTATGGTTTCCATGTGATCAGCGCCAACAAGCTGGCGGGGGCCTCATGCAGCGCCAATTACCGCCAGATCCGCGATGCGTTTGCCAAAACGGGCCGCCACTGGCTGTATAACGCCACCGTGGGGGCCGGGTTACCGGTGAACCATACCGTGCGCGATCTGCGCGACAGCGGGGACAGTATCCTGGCGATCAGCGGTATCTTCTCCGGCACGCTTTCCTGGCTGTTCCTGCAGTTTGACGGCACGGTGCCGTTCACCGAGCTGGTGGATCAGGCTTGGCAGCAGGGGCTGACGGAACCGGATCCGCGTGTTGACCTGTCTGGACAAGACGTGATGCGTAAGCTGGTGATCCTGGCACGTGAGGCGGGTTATGACATTGAACCTAACCAGGTGCGTGTGGAGTCGCTGGTGCCTGCAGGCGCGGAGCAAGGCTCCATCGATCAGTTCTTCGAGAACGGCGATGCGCTGAATCAGCAAATGCTACAGCGTTTCGAAGCGGCCAACGAAATGGGCCTGGTACTGCGCCACGTGGCGCGTTTCGATGCCAATGGCAAAGCGCGCGTTGGCGTTGAGGCCGTGCGGCCAGAACATCCGCTGGCTTCGCTGCTGCCTTGTGACAACGTGTTTGCCATCGAGAGCCGCTGGTACCGCGACAACCCGCTGGTGATCCGTGGGCCAGGGGCCGGTCGCGACGTGACTGCTGGAGCCATCCAGTCCGACCTTAATCGCTTGGCACAACTGCTTTAAATCCTCGCTTTAACCTCGGGGGTGGCGCTGCGCTGCCCCCATTCAATCCTGCAACTTGAAATTCTCTCATCTTGCGTGAGGATTAATCATCGTATCTCCCTCACTTTCCTGTTGACTCTTCAGGCAACATCCGGCATTTTCTATCTAGACGTCTAAACGTATAGACGCTTATTATAACGAAGCAAAAACAGTGATCGATAAGAGGCGGACAGGGTATGAGTTTTTATCACGCAAACCAGCGGGAAGCGCTGAATCAGAGTCTGGCAGAGTTAAATGGCCAGATTAACGTGTCGTTCGAGTTCTTCCCGCCGCGCACCAGCGAGATGGAAGATACCTTGTGGCAGTCGATCGATCGCCTGAGCAGCCTCAAACCCAAGTTTGTATCTGTAACCTACGGTGCCAACTCGGGTGAGCGCGACCGTACCCACAGCATCATCAAGGGGATCAAAGAGCGTACTGGTCTGGAAGCTGCCCCTCACCTGACCTGTATTGATGCCAGCCCGGCGCAACTGCGTGAGATCGCTACCGATTACTGGAACAGCGGTATCCGCCATATTGTCGCGCTGCGCGGTGATTTACCGCCAGGCGGTGGCAAGCCGGAAATGTATGCGACCGATCTGGTCACGCTGCTCAAAGACGTCGGCGACTTTGATATTTCTGTCGCGGCCTACCCGGAAGTGCATCCGGAAGCGAAAAGCGCCCAGTCAGACCTGATCAACCTGAAACGTAAAATCGATGCCGGTGCCAACCGTGCCATCACCCAGTTCTTCTTCGACGTAGAAAGTTATCTGCGTTTTCGTGACCGCTGTGTGACTGCTGGCATCGACGTAGAAATCGTGCCGGGCATTCTGCCAGTGTCCAACTTCAAGCAGCTCCAGCGCTTTGCCACCATGACCAACGTGCGGGTGCCAAGCTGGATGACCAGCATGTTTGCCGGGCTGGATGACGATGCGGAAACCCGCAAGATGGTCGGCGCCAATATCGCCATGGATATGGTGAAGATCCTGAGCCGCGAAGGGGTCAAAGATTTCCACTTCTATACGCTCAACCGTGCGGAAATGAGTTACGCCATCTGCCATACCCTGGGCGTGCGCCCTGCTGCAGTCGTTGGTTGATAGATAGCGGTTGCCGTTGCGGCAACCGCGCCAACATCAAGGAACGGCCGGGTGCGTGAGCATCTCCAGGAACCACTGCCGGAATCCTTCGACATCGATTTCCAGACAGACTTCGGCATTGGCTGGCAGTTTCAGACGGTTGGCCAGATCGACGCAGGTCGTTCCTCTGGTCAGTTCACCTTGCGTCTCTACCGCCACATGGCAGGCCTGAGTGGTAAACAACTCCGGTTTTGCCAGATAGGCCAGAGCGCATAGATCATGCATTTTCAGCCCACGGCTCATACTCCCACCCCGATAGTGTTGGAACAGGCTATGCAGCATGGCCCCGGTGCGGTTCAGCGTGGGTAAGCTGGCGATCATCTCGGCGGTGAGCGTAGCCCGGTTGGTGACGTCCAGCCCGCACATCACAATCGGGATACCGCTGGCAAACACCATGCTGGCGGCCTCGGGATCCACGTAGATATTAAACTCCGCGTTTGGCGTATGGTTGCCAAGGCCAGCGGAGCCTCCCATCATGACGATCCGCGCGATAGATGGCTTACATTCCGGGTAGAGCGTGAGCAACAGGGCAATGTTGGTTAACGGACCAATCGGCACCAAGACGATAGGTTCCTTGCTGGCCAGCAGCAGGTCACGCATCACTTCGACGGCATGACCGTCAACGATCTGCCGTGTTGGTTCCTCAAACGCGTACCCATCCAGGCCAGAGTTGCCGTGAATATGGCTGGCATCTTCCAGTTTACGTACCAGTGGAGCCGCTGCCCCGCGAGCTACGGGCGTGGACGCGCCCAGGAAATGCAGTAGGCGCAGCGCATTGTGGGTGGTTTTATCCACGCTGACGTTGCCCGCCACCGTGCTCACCAGGCGCAGGTCGATTTTTGGATGAAACAGTGCGGCAACCAGCGCGACGGCATCATCGATACCGGGATCGGTATCCAGGATCATGGCAATAGGTGCAGAGCTAGAGGACATAATATCTCCCATACAGGATGGATCAGGCGTTAGCGCTGATGGTCAAAATAGCTGGCGATCTGCGGCAGATCTGCGCCACTCGCCAGAGCTAGTTGCAGTAAAACCCGGGACTTCTGCGGGTTGAGGAAGCCTGCGCCGATGGCGAAGGACTTGGTGCTGACATAGCCTGCACCGGTACGCGTGGACATCACCACCGGGATACCTTGCTGGTGTAGCTTGCCAATGGCCGCCTCCATATTGGTAGACACGTTACCGTTGCCATTACCGGCGATGACAATGCCTTTGGCACCGCTCTTTAGGGCAGCATCCAGGATGGCGGTGTCCTGAGCCTGGTAGGAATAGAGTATTTCAACCTTCGGCAGGCTGGTGAGTTTACTGACGTCAAAATAGCGTTTATCGATCGGCTGGGCAGCGGTGTAATAGAATTTGGGTTGCCCGCTGATAAACAGCCCCAGATAGCCGGGCTCTGTGGCTTTAAAGGTGTCCAGCGTGGTGGAGTTGGTTTTGCTGGTGTAAAAGGCGGAGCCGATGCGGTCGTTTAATACCACCAGCGTTCCCCGGTTTTCTGCCTGCTTGGCCGTGGCTAACGTCACCGCTTCCAGCAGGTTCATTGGGCCGTCCGCACTGATGGCCGTTGCCGGGCGCATCGAACCGACCATCACCACCGGTTGCTTGCTGTTCACGGTTAAATCGAGGAAGAAGGCGGTTTCTTCCAAGGTATCGGTGCCGTGCGTGATGACGACGCCCTGCTGCCCCTGTTGGTTCAACAGCTGATTGACTCGCTTGCTCAGGGTAAGCAGAACCTGGTCATTGACGTCGCCGCTGATGGTATTGGAGATTTGCTCGCCTTTCACCTCTGCCACCTGCGCCATTTCGGGCACGGCGGCGATCAGGGTATCGATGCCGACGGCACCCGCCTTATAGCCAGTGGTGTCCGTCTTGGAGGCTGAGCTGCCCGCAATGGTGCCGCCGGTCGCCAGGATGGTGACTTGGGGTTTACCCGTCTGCGCGGCTACCGGCAGGGCGAGTAGCGTGCTTGCCAACAGAACGGCCAGTGTCGATTTGTTCATTTCTCTCTCCTTGGAAAATAGGCCGCGTTAACGGGCCAGCAAGAGGCGCTCAAGCAACTGGGTGAAGACGGTATAGCCAGTGAACAGCTGGTCTTCGTCGATATCAAACTCGGATTGGTGGTGGCCCGCCTTCAGATCGGAGCCAATCACAAAGTAAGCCGCCTTGCCGCCGTGAGACTGCACCCGCTTGATCAACACGGTGGCATCATCGCTGCCGTTAAAATTCATGCTGCGCTGCACGTGTTCCACCGAAGGGATGTCTCTGGCAATAGCCATAATCAGCTCGGTCATTTCATCATCGGGCACGAAGTTGACTGCTTCCCCCATAATCTGGGTTTCGAGCTGTACGTCAAAGCTGAGCGCGGCTCCCTGGGCGCGGCGCATCGCTTCTTCATACATGAAGTTATTGATTTTTTCGTTCTCGCCCCGCACTTCGACCTGCATTTGCGCATGGCTTGGGATGACGTTGCGCCCTTCGCCGCCGTGTAACACCCCGACGTTAACGCGCGTCATACCCTCGCCGTGTGTCGGCAGGCTCAGGAGTTGCAGCGTGGTGTGGCAAGCCGCCGCCAGGGCATTTTTCCCCAGATGGGGTTCCATACCGGCATGGGCGGCTTTGCCTTGGAAGCTCATGTCGATCTTCAGCGTCGAGAGGAATTTCTCTGGCGCAGCCACGATGGTGTTGCTGGGGATGTCACAGCCCAGGTGGCCGCAGGCAAAGAAGTCCACATCGTCCAGAATGCCGCTTTCAGCCATTGGACGCGCACCCCGCACGCCTTCTTCCGCCGGTTGGAACAGCAGCTTGACGCAGCCATGCAGTTGGTCACGGTGATCCATCAACCATTGCGCCACGCCGAGTCCTATCGCCATGTGGCCGTCGTGGCCGCAGGCATGCATGAATCCAGGTTGGTTAGAGGCGAAGTTTTCCTGTTGTGGCGTATGGGACGTACAGGTCGACTCCTGCACGTTGACGCAATCCAGTTCAAAACGCAGTGCTACCACTGGGCCAGGCCTGCCGGTATCGAAAACCGCGGCGCAACCGGTGTAATCCCCGATCCTTTGCAGAATGTCTTCATCAATGCCTGCGGCTTTGGCGGCGGTCTGCGAGTTCTTTACCGCCTGCAGATTGTAGCCGCGGACGAAGTCGGGATTGATAACCTGTGTCCCGGTTAACACCTGATGCCCCATGGATTCCAGCGTCTGGATCACGCGGGCGGTGGTGGCAAATTCGGTCCAGCCGGTTTCCGGGTAAGCATGAAATTGACGCCGCCAGTTAATCAGGGTGCGGGGGTCGATAGTGCTCATGGTCGTCTCCTCAGAATGAATAGCGGATCAGCGTGAAAATCAGGGTGGCGACAAACCCGACCAGCAATGGCACCGAGGTTCTTTTGACCACCTCAATCGGGCTGACTTTGACTACTGATGCCACGATGATCACCACCGCAGAAACTGGCGATATCGCACGGATCAGGTTTGAGGTCAGCTGCATAGGCAGGGCAATCATGACCGGATCGACGTGAGCCTGATTGGCGATGGACGGAATAAGCTCAATAAAGGAGTAGAACACCGCATTACCGCTACCGCTGATCAGCGTGATCAGCGCAGTCAGGCCGGAGAAGATAAACATCAGGCCGATCCCGGCGTTATTGACCTCTTTAACCAGTGAGGCCACGGTGCTGATGGCTCCGATGGCGGTCAACCCGGCCACCAGGGTACTGGCAGCCACGATCAACACCACCACCTGTGAGAAGCCTTGCCCCATGCCGGTGAAGAACAGCGACGAGTTTTTCATTTGCTCGCGCAGGTCGCCTTTGCGGATCAGCTCCACAATAAAGGCCAGCGCAAACGAGAACAGGGTGATTTCCACCAGGCCAATTTTGATCTGGCGGAAGAACAGGCCAAATACCACGATCAGGAATAACGGGATCAGCGGGAACAGGGCGTAGTAAGCCGGAGGGAGCTGGCTGTTGGTGGTCAATTTGCTTTCATCGACGTCGGTAAACGCGGCTGCGCCCTGGCGCTTATCCATGTACTTCTGCCAGAAATAGTGCGCGATGCCGATGATGACCAACACCGGTAGTGAGATAACGGCATGGTGCATAGTGACGTAGTCCACCACGTGCTCGAAACCCAGGATTTTGGCTGCGACCACATTATCGCCACCCAGCGGTGTGGGTACGATGGTGGCGGTGGTGGCAATGACCCCGGCGGCGCTGAGCGAGGACATTTTTGCCACCCGCAGAATGGGGTAAAGCGTGGCCATTAAAATCACGGCGAGGGAGGCGGCGCTGGGAATAATCAACGACAACAGTGACCCTATCCAGAATACGATCGGCACCAGAATATAGGGGGAGCGGATCTTTGCGATGGGTTTTGACATGATCTTAACCGCGACATCGTTTGCGCCAATGTGCGACATATAAGCGGAAAAGCCGAACAGCACCATGATGATGATGCCTGCCCGGCTAAACTGCTTGATGAAATCCAGCTCGATTTGTTTTAACGGATCCAACCAGACGGTGCCCGTTCCTGCCCCGGCACTTAAAATAGGTAAGCCCAAGGTGGCCGCCGCCAACATGAGTACGATCCCTGCGCTAAACAGCACCAGCTTGGTGTCGTAGTTCTTGGCAATGGCGTAACCGGCCACCACGAGCACTGCCAAGCTGATTATTAGTGCTACATCCATTTGCTTCCCCTGTCATCATCAATCTTCATGATAAATATCTTTCTGTGAAGATACTTTTAAGAAGGTAAGATTTTTGTCTATTACCTGCAACGAATAGTACCGGTAATTTTGATCTTAACTGCATTTATTGTGAATTCCTGATTGGGAAAAGCATTGAGCATTTACTATGCACAGAAAGTATCTTAACGTGAAGATAAATTCTCTGCGGATGTTCTGCCTACGGATAAGTCACCAGCATGAAAAAATTCTCTTTAATTGGCGTTTTGTTAACATTATCTGCTGCTTTCTTGTGGGGCACGGTGGGAACGGCGCAAAGCCTGGCACCCGGCTCGGCATCGCCTTACTGGCTCGGGGCACTGAGGTTGGTATTGGCCTGCCTGTTCTTCCAGCTGTTGTTTGCTTACCGCCAGGCCAAAAATACGGCGACGACCAGCGCCGAAGGGCAACAGGTTGCGGCACAGCGCCATTTGTACTGGGGGTTTGTAGTCGGTGCCGGGGTGTGCATGGGGCTATATAATCTGGCCTTCTTTGCCGGGGTAAAAGCCACAGGGATTGCCGTGGGCACCGCCACGACGATAGGCAGCGCGCCGATCTGGGCTGGTTTGCTTGAGGCCGTCTGGTTGAGAAAGTCACCGAGCGCATTGTGGTGGGGAGGGGTGTTGTGTGCCACCAGCGGCGGGATCTGGATGGTGCTTTCGCAATCGGCTTCCTGGGTGATTAACCCGGTCGGGCTGATGACCTGTCTGGGGGCCGGTTTTTGCTATGCGCTGTATACCTTGCTCAGTAAGCGGCTGGTGGCCATCGCGTCACCGTTAACCATCACTAAACACACCTTTGCCATTGCCATGCTGATCGCCGTGCCGGTGGCCTGGGGGATGGCGGGTACGCCGTCACTGACCTTGCCAACCTGGTTGATCATCGCTTATCTGGGGATTTGTACCACCGGTATCGCCTATCTGCTGTTTACTCTGGCATTGAAGCACATGAGTGCGGCGACCTGCGTTGCCTTGGGATTATTTGAACCGATTGTGGCCTTTGGGCTGGCGATCGTGGTGGCAAGAGAGCCTATCAGCATGCTGGCCTTTGGTGGGTTATGCCTGATTTTAGCCGGGCTGTGGTTGGTATTGCGCGGAGAGCGCGCGCCCAATCAATAGACGGCCTAACCCTCTCCCCCAGGAGAGGGAACCGATCGAGTTGGCCGGAAAGGAAGGGGGCATACCTTGGATGCAGGACAATTACGGTGGGTAAAACATGTTAAAAAGTGTTCGCCATGTCCTTGAACACCTGTCTACTCGATCCCCGGCCTGTACTGAGGGAGCGTTATAGCTATTTGATATTATGATATTTTTATAAGCTTCACGGGCTGATTCAGTACTCCGGTCAGCTCCCTCTCCCTGTGGGAGAGGGGCAAGGGTAATTCTGGCTAACGTTAGCCGAGTGACATCAGGCTGATTTGGTTTTTTCGTTCAGCTGTGATTTTTGCGAGAGGATCAATTTTTTCAGTAGCTCCGCCAACTGGTCTTGATCTTCTGCGCCCAGCCCCTGGATCAAGGCTTTTTCGATTGCCACATGGGTTTCTACCGTTTCCAGGGTTAATTTCCGACCTGCCGGAGTGATTTTAACGATCACGCCACGCCGGTCCGAAGGGTCGGGCATACGGACAATATACTTTTTATTTTCCAGGCGATTAATCCGGTTGGATAAGCCACCGGAGGAAATCAGGATTTTCTCTTGCAGATCTTTGGGAGAAAGCTGGCGGTCGGGGTTGCGGGCCAGCGCGGCCAGCACTTCGAATTCACCAATCGTCAGGTTATAGCGTGCGAAGTTGGCATCGACAAACTGCGAGATATAGTGGCTCATGCGCACAATTCTGGCGATCACCGGTAGGCCAGACAAATCTAAAGTGGGTACCGTGTCTAACCATTCCTGGATTAAACGATCAACGAAATCTGTTTCAGTGACATTGGTCTTATCGCCCATCTATCTTATCTCTTCCTGACTGGATTCAACGCATATACCCGTCGCCTTTCAAGCTGCAGCGTTGTTATCTGCACTTACCCACCCCAATAGTAAGCTCCTGGGGATGGGTAAGCTTGTCGCCTAGCTGCAACTTGAAATTCATAGGGTATAACCAAGGCAAAAGGTGCGGCCAAACGGAGCATGGACTCAAAATGAGTGTCAGCAATAATAGCATTGATAGCCCGCCGTGAGTGACGGATGGGACAAAAATCCGCAGATTAGAATGAGGATAACCGGGGGGAGAATAAGCACCGACGCCGATCGCATCGGTGCTTGCTGCAAAAGATGAAGCAATATTAGCCGGTGTTGCGCATCCCGGCCGCCACGCCAGCAATAGTGACCATTAGAGCCTGCTCAACGCGGGCATCCGGATGCTCCTGCTGGCGCGAACGGTGCAGCAGCTCGGCCTGCAACACGTTTAGCGGGTCGGTGTAGACGTTGCGCAACGCGATAGATTCGGCGATCCACGGCAGGTCTTCCATCAGATGGTCGTCGTTGGCAATGGTCAGCACCGCCTTGATATCGCTGGCCAATTGATCACGCAACTGTTGGCCGAGCGGCCACAGGGACTTGTCTACCAGACGCTGATCGTAGTATTCCGCCAGCCACAGGTCGGCTTTGGCGTATACCATTTCCAGCATCGCGATACGGGTAGAGAAGAACGGCCAGTTGTGGCACATGGCTTCCAACTGGTCCTGCTTGCCAGCTTTCACCGCTTCCTGCAGGCCAGCACCGGCACCCAGCCAGGCTGGCAGCATCAGGCGGTTCTGCGTCCAGGCGAAGATCCACGGAATGGCACGCAGGCTTTCAACACCGCCGTTCGGGCGGCGTTTGGCCGGGCGTGAACCCAATGGCAGTTTCCCCAGTTCCTGCTCTGGTGTAGCGGCGCGGAAGTAAGGTACAAACTCAGGGTTTTCACGCACATAACCGCGATACATGTTGCACGAGGTTTCGGACAGTTCATCCATCAGCGTGCGCCATTCTGGCTTAGGCTCCGGCGGTGGCAGCAGGTTGGCTTCCAACACCGCACCGGCGTACAGCGCCAGGCTGCTGATGGTGACTTCTGGCAGGCCGAATTTAAAGCGGATCATCTCGCCCTGTTCGGTCACGCGCAGGCCACCTTTCAGGCTGCCTGGTGGTTGTGAGAGCAGAGCGGCGTGCGCAGGTGCGCCACCACGGCCAATTGAGCCACCACGGCCATGGAACAGCGTTAGCGCCACTCCGGCCTTCTCACAGGTTTTGATCAGTGCGTCCTGTGCACGGTATTGCGCCCAGGAGGCAGCCATCACGCCAGCATCTTTTGCCGAGTCGGAATAGCCGATCATGACCATCTGTTTGCCCTGAATAAAGCCGCGATACCAGTCGATGTTCAGCAACTGGGTCATCACGTCTTCGGCGTTGTTCAGATCGTCGAGGGTTTCGAACAGTGGGGCCACAGGTAGCGCGAATGGGCAACCAGTCTCCTTCAACAACAGGTGCACGGCCAAGACGTCGGACGGGGTACGAGCCATGGAAATGACGTAGGCGGCGATCGAACCTTGTGGCGCTTCGGCGACCACCTTGCAGGTTTCCAGCACTTCCTGAGTGTCTGCACTCGGCTCCCACTTCAGTGGCACCAGCGGACGCTTGGAGTTCAGCTCACGGATCAGGAATGCCTGTTTGTCGGCTTCTGACCAGCTCTCATAATCCCCCAGGCCCAGATAGCGGGTCAGTTCGGCAATGGCTTCGGTATGGCGGGTGCTTTCCTGGCGCACGTCGATACGCACCAGCGGTACGCCAAAGCAGCGTACGCGGCGCAGCGTGTCCAGCAGTTGGCCGTTGGCAATAATGCTCATGCCACAGGCCACCAAAGATTGGTAGCAGGCGTACAGCGGTTCCCACAACTGCTCGTTATTTTCCAGCAGGTCGTGTGGACGCAGGACGCGTTCGCCTTTCAGGCGGCCTTCAAGATAGGCCTGGGAGCTCATCAACTGGCTGCGCAGTTGCTTCATCAATTCGCGATAAGGTTCTTGTACTTCGTCACCACCGGCCAATTCCCGCAGTTCCGGGGTACATTCGGTCATCGACAGCTCGGAGACCAGCACCTGAATATCACGGGTGAACAGATCGCAGGCCTTCCAGCGGCTCAGCAACAGCACGTGACGGGTGATTTCAGCGGTCACGTTCGGGTTACCGTCGCGGTCGCCACCCATCCAGGAGGTGAAGCGGATAGGTACGGCTTCTACCGGCAGGCGGTAATCGATGGAGTTTTCCAACTGTTCGTTGAACTCGCGCAGGAAGGCCGGTACGCCTTCCCACAGGCTGTTTTCCACCACGGCAAAGCCCCATTTGGCTTCATCGACCGGGGATGGACGATTTTTGCGGATCTCGTCGGTATGCCAGGATTGCGCGACCAGCTGGCGCAGACGGCGCATGATTTTATTACGCTCGTAGTCGGCCAGGTCGTTATGATCCAACTGGCTCAGACAGGTGTTCACCTCAACCAGCTTGTGGATCAGGGTGCGGCGGGTAATTTCCGTTGGGTGAGCGGTCAGGACCAGCTCGATGGAAAGATCGTCCACCGCCTTTTGCAGCTGTTTGTTATCCAGCTTGTTGTCTTTCAGCTTGGTAAACAACTGCGCCAAGGCTTCCGGGTTGCTGGCCGCTTCGCCGTGCGGCGAGATGCTGTGGTATTGCTCGGCAACGTTGGTCAGGTTGAGGAATTGGCTGAAGGCGCGGGCAACGGGCAGCAGCTCATCGTTGGACAGGTTCTGCAGCGTGGAGAGCAGCTCCTGACGATGCGCCTCGTTACCGGCACGTGAAGATTTGGAAAGCTTACGGATAGTTTCAACGCGATCGAGAATATGCTCGCCCAGCGCTTCTTTAATGGTATCGCCTAGCAGTTTGCCGAGCATACTGACATTACTTCGCATTGCCGAATATTGTTCGTTCATATAATCCCTGACCCAGTTCTTTGTATACTTATCATCCTCCGATCGCGGTGTTTTTCGCCACGACCTGAACACGATGAGTACGTGATTTTTCATCTTGTAAGTAAATTTCACGTGCCGACGCAGACCGCCGGTTTTATCTGGTCACGTGCCTGTCCAATCATCAATTGACACTATTTTTAGCAAAAAAACATCAAATTCGGCGCATTTTCTGAAATTTAATTACGCGCTGCCGGTTATCAGTCTGGCTTATCGGCTTAAATTGCTACGTCTTAATAGGTAGGGAATGGTAACCCATTCCCCTGTTGTTACTAAGGTTTATTGCCGGCAGAAATGGTCGACCAACTGACCCAGCAGCTTACGCGTTGGCTCAATAAACGCGGTGTCCAGATATTCGTCCGGCTGGTGCGCCTGGTTGATCGAACCAGGGCCGAGCACCAGCGTTGGGCACACTTCCTGGACGAACGGCGCTTCGGTGCAATAGTTGACCACTTCGGTGCGTGCACCCAGCAGTTTTTCAATCACCGCCACCATGTGATGGTCGGTAGGGCATTCGTAGCCAGGGATCGGCGGATGTAGCTCATCGATCGTCAAGCGGCCCGGCCAACGTTGGCTTACCGGCGCCAACGCTTCTTGCAGGAGTTCGTTGATGTTATCCAGCGTCATCCCCGGCAGCGGGCGGATATCCATATGCAGTTCACAGCAGGCACAGATACGGTTAGCCGCATCGCCACCGCTGATATGGCCAAAGTTCATGGTTGGGTAAGGCACCGCAAACGCCGGGTTGTTGTAGCGCTCCTGTAGCGTTTTGCGCAATTCCATCAGATGCCCGATGGACTCATGCATCAGATCAATGGCATTGACGCCGCGCGCCGGATCGCTTGAATGGCCCGACTGGCCAACGATGCGGATCGCACTGGAGATATGGCCTTTGTGCGCACGCACCGGTTGCAGCGAGGTTGGCTCGCCGATGATGGCAAAGTCCGGGCGGATTTTACTGGAGGCAGCAAAGTAACGTGCACCAGCCATCGTCGTTTCTTCATCAGCGGTGGCCAAAATGTACAGCGGCTTGGTTAGCTTGCTGGCATCGATATCGCGTACCGCGTCTAGGATAAAGGCGAAGAAGCCCTTCATGTCGGCAGTACCCAGCCCGTACAGCTTGTTGTCGTGCTCGGTCAGGGTAAAGGGATCTCGCGTCCAGCGCCCCTGATCGTAGGGCACCGTGTCGGTGTGGCCCGCCAGCAGCAGGCCGCCACTGCCTTCACCGAGGCTAGCCAGCAGGTTGAATTTGTTGCGGGTATCCGGCACGGGCTGCACGTCGACGCGGAAGCCCAAATCGTTGAACCAGCCGGCCAGCAAGTTGATTAATGCTTCATTACTCTGATCGAGGGCACCATCGGTGGCGCTGATCGACGGAGTGGCGATCAACGCCCGGTACAGCTCAATAAATGGAGGTAATTTCATCTTCACTGTTGACAGCCTTTGGTTAGGATAGTATCAATATTCATGCATTTATTTTGAATAAAAATACAGTAAGCTAGAGCGTAAGGGAACCTGTAACCCGGATGTTGATAAAAACATCACGCTCAACCACGTGGGTGAACCGCGCAACAACGCGACCAAGCCCTGCTACCAGGGTCGCCGTGACTCTTAGATTGCTAGCCAAGAAGGTGAAAGGCCACATGTTGAATACGCTGATTGTTGGTGCCAGCGGTTATGCCGGAGCAGAGCTCACGGCTTACCTGAATCGCCACCCACACATGAACATAACCGCTTTAGCGGTTTCAGCGCAAAGTGCAGATGCAGGAAAATTGCTTTCCGAGCTGCACCCTCAATTAAAAGGCATCGTCGATCTGCCATTACAGCCGCTGGTTGACGTTGCCGCCGCGGCCAAAGGCATCGACGTTGTTTTCCTCGCGACTGCCCATGAGGTGAGCCACGACATCGCGCCAGCATTCCTGGCTGCCGGTTGTGTGGTGTTTGATCTCTCCGGTGCCTTCCGCGTGCAGGATGCTGATTTTTATCAACAGTATTATGGTTTTACACACCAGCATGCCGACTGGCTGGCGCAGGCAGTTTACGGCCTGGCGGAGTGGCAGAGCGAAAAACTCAAGCAGGCGCAGCTGATTGCCGTGCCGGGCTGCTACCCAACGGCGGCGCAGCTGGCGCTCAAACCGCTGCTCGACAAGCAATTGCTGAACCTGGATCAATGGCCGGTCATCAACGCCGTCAGCGGTGTGAGCGGTGCAGGGCGTAAAGCCAGCGTCACGACCAGTTTCTGTGAAGTCAGCCTGCAACCTTACGGCCTGTTCAATCACCGTCATCAGCCAGAAATTTCTGCTCATCTCGGGGTGCCGGTCATCTTTACGCCACACTTGGGTAACTTCCCGCGGGGTATTCTGGAAACTATTACCTGCCGCCTGAACAAAGGTGTCACCGCGCAAGACGTGGCAGCGGCTTACCATGCGGCTTATGACGACAAACCGCTGGTACGGCTGTACGACCAAGGGGTGCCAGCACTGAAATCCGTGGTGGGCCTGCCGTTCTGTGATATCGGCTTTGCCGTGCAGGGCGAGCATCTGATCGCCGTAGCCGCAGAAGACAACCTGTTGAAAGGCGCGGCGGCCCAGGCGGTGCAGTGTCTGAATATCCGTTTCGGCTTCCCGGAAACCCAATCCTTACTTTAAATCAGCGTGAGTAAACAGCAATGAATCCATTGATTATCAAACTAGGTGGCGTGCTACTGGACAGTGAAGAAGCGCTGGAGCGTTTGTTTACTGCGCTGGATGTCTATCGCCAGGAACATCAGCGCCCGCTGGTGATCGTTCACGGCGGCGGCTGCGTGGTGGATGAATTGATGAAACAGCTCTCCCTGCCAGTAGTGAAGAAGAACGGCCTGCGTGTCACTCCAGCCGATCAGATCGACATCATCACCGGCGCACTGGCGGGGACCGCCAACAAAACCCTGCTGGCTTGGGCGGTGAAGCACAAAATTAATGCCGTTGGCCTGAGCCTGGCAGACGGTGGCAGTGTTGCGGTAACTCAGCTGGACCCAGCGTTGGGCCATGTGGGCCATGCAGTACCAGGAACACCTGCGCTGCTCAATACCTTGTTGGGCGCTGGCTACCTGCCAGTGGTCAGCTCCATCGGCATTACTGCCGAAGGGCAACTGATGAACGTGAACGCCGATCAGGCTGCGACGGCCCTGGCCGCCACGCTGGGGGCGGATTTAATCTTGCTGTCGGATGTCAGCGGTATTCTCGACGGCAAAGGGCAGCGCATTGCGGAAATGACCGCACAAAAAGCCGAGCAACTGATTGCTCAAGGCATCATTACCGATGGTATGGTGGTGAAGGTCAATGCGGCGCTTGATGCTGCACGTACCCTTGGCCGCCCGGTAGATATCGCCAGCTGGCGTAATGCCGAAAAGCTCCCTGCTCTGTTTAATGGTGTGTCGATTGGCACCCGGATCCTCGCTTAAATTTAGAATTAAAAAGGAATAACACAATGCAAAACAAAGGCATCAAGAAAATCGTTCTGGCGTACTCCGGCGGTCTGGATACTTCGGCCATCATTCCATGGCTGAAAGAGAACTACGGTGGCTGTGAAGTGGTAGCCTTCGTGGCGGACATCGGCCAGGAGCGCGGCGATCTGGAAGGCGTTGAGCAGAAAGCTCTGCAATCCGGTGCCTCTGAGTGTCATGTTGTCGATCTGCGTGAAGAGTTTATCCGCGACTACGTTTATCCGGTGCTGCAGACCGGCGCACTGTACGAAGGCAGCTACCTGCTGGGGACTTCAATGGCACGTCCGATCATTGCCAAGGCTCAGGTTGAGCTGGCGCTGAAAGTGGGTGCCGATGCGCTGTGCCACGGGGCTACCGGTAAAGGCAACGATCAGGTGCGTTTCGAAACCACCTATACCGCATTGGCTCCGCACCTGAAGGTGGTCGCGCCTTGGCGTGAGTGGAATCTGCGTTCCCGTGAGGCCCTGCTGGATTACCTGAAAGAGCGTAATATCCCAACCACCGCTTCGCTGGAGAAGATCTACAGCCGTGACGAAAACGCCTGGCACATCTCTACCGAAGGCGGCGTGTTGGAAAGCCCGTGGAATGCACCAAATAAAGATTGCTGGGTTTGGACTGTCGATCCGTTGGAAGCACCGGACAAGCCAGAACAAGTAACCGTCACCGTAGAGAAAGGCTGCGTTGTTGCCGTTAATGGTGAAGCGATGAGCCCGTATAAGTGTCTGGAAACCCTGAACGTGCTGGGTGCCAAACACGGCGTGGGTCGTATCGATATCGTAGAAAACCGCTTGGTAGGGATCAAATCCCGTGGTTGCTATGAAACCCCGGGGGGCACGATTATGGTTGCCGCGCTGCGTGGGGTCGAGCAGTTGGTACTGGATCGTGATAGCTTTAAGTGGCGTGAGCAGTTGGGCCTGGAAATGTCCTACGTGGTCTACGATGGCCGCTGGTTTGCTCCGCTGCGTCGTTCCATTCAGGCTTCCGCACAAGCGCTGGCGGAAGAAGTTAACGGCGAAGTGGTGCTGCAATTGTATAAAGGCCAGGTGACCGCGATCCAGAAGAAATCGGCCAACAGCCTGTACTCAGAAGAATTTGCGACCTTTGGCGAAGACGAAGTTTACGATCACAGCCATGCGGGTGGCTTTATCCGTCTGTTCTCGCTCTCTTCCCGTATCCGCGCGTTGAACGAGAAGAAAAAGTAACGTCGTTGGTTTAGCGTCAATTTGAGGGGCGCAGCATGCTGCGCCCTTTCGCATACTTATTCAGGAGCAAGATTATGGCACTTTGGGGCGGACGGTTTAGTCAGGCAGCGGATCAGCGGTTCAAACAGTTAAATGATTCCCTGCGCTTCGACTATCGCCTGGCGGAACAGGATATTGTGGGCTCCGTCGCCTGGTCAAAAGCGCTGGTGACCGTCAACGTACTGACGTCAGCAGAGCAACAGCAGCTTGAGCAGGCACTGAACGTGCTGCTGGAAGAAGTGCAGGCCGATCCTCTGGCGATCGTTAACAGCGACGCAGAAGATATTCACAGCTGGGTTGAACAGAAGCTGATCGATAAAGTCGGCGATCTGGGCAAAAAGCTGCATACCGGCCGCAGCCGTAACGATCAGGTGGCCACCGATCTGAAACTGTGGTGCAAACATCAGGTTAGTGAACTGCATCAGGCGTTGGTACAGCTGCAACAGGCGCTGGTAGAAACCGCCGAAGCCAATCAGGATGCGGTGATGCCGGGTTACACCCACCTTCAGCGCGCCCAGCCGGTAACTTTTGCCCACTGGTGCCTCGCTTACGTCGAGATGCTGGCGCGTGATGAAAGCCGCCTGCAGGATACGTTGAAACGCCTGGACGTCAGCCCGCTGGGTAGCGGTGCCTTGGCCGGAACCGCTTATCCGATCGACCGTGAACAACTGGCTGGCTGGTTGGGCTTTGCCTCTGCCACGCGCAACAGCCTGGACAGCGTCTCCGATCGTGACCACGTGCTGGAGCTGCTGTCCAATGCTGCCATCAGCATGGTGCACCTGTCGCGCTTTGCCGAAGACCTGATCTTCTTCAACAGCGGCGAAGCGGCGTTTGTCGAGCTTTCGGATCGCGTGACCTCAGGCTCATCCCTGATGCCACAAAAGAAAAACCCCGACGCGTTAGAGCTGATCCGTGGCAAGTCTGGGCGTGTGCAAGGGGCTTTGACCGGCATGATGATGACGTTGAAAGGCCTGCCGTTGGCCTACAACAAAGACATGCAGGAAGACAAAGAAGGGTTGTTCGACGCGCTCGACACCTGGATGGACTGCCTGCAGATGGCGGTATTGGTGCTGGACGGCATTCAGGTGAAGCGCCCACGTTGCCAGGAAGCGGCACAGCAAGGCTATGCTAACGCCACCGAACTGGCCGACTATCTGGTTGCCAAAGGCGTGCCGTTCCGCGAAGCGCACCACATTGTGGGTGAAGCGGTAGTGGAAGCGATCCGCCAGGGTAAGCCGTTGGAAGACCTGACGCTGAGCGATTTGCAGAAATTCAACAGCGTGATTGGTGACGACGTTTATCCGATCCTGTCGCTGCAATCTTGCCTGGATAAGCGCGCGGCCAAGGGCGGCGTTTCCCCACAGCAGGTTGCCTATGCGATCGCCGAGGCGAAAAAACGCCTGTTCTAAGCTACACCTGAGGGCAGCACCATGCTGCCCTTACCCTGCCAACCGCGCGCACAAATAACGGTTAAGGCTGACGCCTTCATCCATAGCATTAATCGCCAGACGGCGATGCTGTTCCGGTGTCATCCGCAGCACCAGCTTCCCGCTGAAGTTTTTCTCTGCCAGTGCCTCTGGTGGCGTTTCGCCCTGGGCGAGCATATCGGCAATCACATCGCGGACCAGTTTTTCAATACCGTCCAGCGCTGCCGTACGGTTAGGTGCCAGCCATGACAGAGAGGGAAACTCCGTACAGAGGCCGACATACTCGCTATCTTCTGCTGACCAGGTGATGCGATAAGTGTAGTGCTCATGTTTTTCCATGTTCTTCCTCCAGTTTGATCAGCGCGCTGATCACCTGTTTGACCTGATATACCTTTGCCATGCCGCTATCTGCACGTTGGATATTCACGCGTGGATCCCCCGGCCAAGGCATTTTGTAAACCTTGTGACTGCCACCGTTCAAGCGGGGTGGCCCAAACCAGTAGGTGCAGATCTTTACCAATGCGTTGAATTTGATATTGGCTTGCCGCTGTTGCAGATCGTCAATGGTTTCTCTGAGTCCTTTCATTTAGCTGCCCTATATTAGTATCATTATTGGTATCACTTCAAGATAAAGGAGCATAAAAATGACGCTAAAACCAAAACTCGGCAAGCACGGAGATTCAAGGCTGGAATGCCATACGCAAAAAACCGGGCGCGAAGGCCCGGTGGATGGTGACTCATAGCAGAGATAAAGGTTTATTCGCCAGGGCAACGCTGGCAGCGTTCCGCCTCAGACTCACCCAGCTTCAGCTTGGCTTGCAGATCGCGTAGCGCGGTACGCAGCCCTTCTTCGATCACCGGGTGATAGAACGGCATATCCAGCATTTGGTCGATGGTCATCTGTTGCTGATGTGCCCAAGCCAACAAATGGGCGATATGCTCCACGTCCGGCCCCATCATCTCAGCACCCAGGAAGCGACCTGTGCCTTGCTCGCCATAAACGTGCAAGATGCCTTTATTGCGTAGCATCACCCGGGAACGGCCCTGGTTTTCGAACGACACGGCACCCACTTCAAAGCAGCCACAGGCACTGAATTTCTGGTTCAACTCGCGGAAGGTTGAGCCGACCATGGCGATTTGCGGGTCTGAGAACACCACGGAAATCGAGCTACGGCGCAGGCCTGGCGTTACTTCTGGGAAGCTGCCCGCGTTGTGCCCGGCAATACGAGCCTGATCGCTGGCTTCGTGCAGCAGTGGCAATTGGTTGCTGGCATCACCGGCGATGAAAATATGCGGCACGCTGGTTTGCATGGTTAAGCGATCGGCCTGTGGCACGCCTTTGGCATCCAACACCAGAGTGGTATTTTCCAATCCCAGTTTGTCGACGTTCGGCCGGCGGCCGGTGGCGGCCAGCACGTAATCCACCATCATTTCCTGCGTTTGGCCGTGCAGATCCTGGTAGCGGATAAACACTTTGTCGCCTTCGCGCTGCATGATGTCTACTTTGACATCCGGGTCGAGATAGAACTCTTCACCCAGCGTTTTAGCGGCATATTCCCGCACTACGCTGTCGGTCAGCGGGCCAACCGCGCCGCCAACGCCGAACACTTTGGTGGCAACGCCAAGGCGATGCAGCGCCTGTCCCAGTTCCAATCCGATCACCCCTGGGCCAAATACCGCGACGGACTGCGGCAAATCATCCCAGTTAAACACATCGTCATTGACGATCAGGCGGTCGCCCAGATCGTTCCACGGTGCAGGCCAGCTAGGGCGGGAACCGGTGGCGATCACGATACGTTGCGCGACGATGCGCGTATGTTCGTCAACTTGCAAAGTGTTGTCGTCAATGAAGCGGGCATAGCCCTGAATTTTGTCTGCGGCAGGGATGCTATCGACCCCTTCCAGTACAAAACCAACGAAGCGATCGCGCTCGCGTTTGACGCGATCCATCACTTCACGGCCATTGATGGTGGCTTTTCCCGCCGGGTGGACGCCAAAGCCTGGAGCCCGTTCGATCTGATGCACCGCTTCTGCCGCAGCGATCAGTAATTTGGAAGGCATACAGCCAACGCGGGCACAGGTGGTGCCAAAAGGTCCGCCCTCAATCATCACCACGTTGGGGGTAGAAAGTTTTGCTGCGCGGTAAGCGCCTAGTCCGGCAGTGCCGCCGCCAATAACCGCGACGTCGACATTCAACAGTTTCATATCCGCTCCTGAAGGGTATAAAAAAAGGGCGGGTCAGCACCCGCCAAAAGTTACATTAGTGCTATTCCGTTGGTTTACAGGCGACAGATTGTTGAACCGTGCCTGAGGCCCATCGGGTTTATTTTTATCATTCAGGCTGACAGGAAGTTTTCCAGATCGTCGCTACCACCGATGTGGCGACCACCGATAAACACCTGTGGCACGGTAGCGCGGCCGCTGACAGCGCGCAGGCTGACCGTGGTCGCGTCTTGGCCCAACACGATTTCTTCATATTGGATCCCGCGCTCTTGCAGCATTTGTTTGGCTTTGGCGCAGAACGGGCAGCCCGGTTTGGTGAACAGGGAAACCGATTCCTGCACTTGGAATTCAGGTGCCAGGTATTTCAACATGGTGTCGGCGTCAGAAACTTCAAACGGGTCGCCCGGCTTGTTGGGTTCGACGAACATTTTTTCTACCACACCGTTACGCACCAGCATGGAGTAGCGCCATGAACGTGGGCCAAAGCCCAGATCGGCTTTCTCAACCAGCATGTTCATACCCTTGGTGAATTCACCGTTGCCGTCCGGCACGAAGGTAATATTTTCGGCGTGTTGATCGGCTTTCCAGGCGTTCATCACAAAAGTATCGTTCACCGAGACGCACAGAATGCTGTCAACGCCATGTTGCTTGAACACGCTGGACAGTTCGTTATAGCGCGGCAAATGGCTGGATGAGCAGGTTGGGGTGAACGCGCCCGGCAAGGAGAACACGATCACGGTTTTGTCTTTGAACAGGTCATCCGTGGTGACATCGATCCATTGGTCGCCCTGGCGAGTATGGAAGGTAACCTGAGGGACTTTTTTACCTTCTTGACTGGTAAACATGAATTAACCCCTTAATTAGAAAAATGAATTTTTTATGTTGGCGCCGTTGCGCTTCGTTGGGGGACATTATTCACTGCGGGGCTTGATAGTTCTAATCACTCGTTGCTATCTTATCTATCGCCATGAGCTATCATGGCCAGGAGGGAAACAACAATGAATATTCGTGATTTAGAGTATCTGGTCGCCTTGGCCGAGCACCGCCACTTCCGGCGCGCTGCCGACTCATGCCATGTCAGCCAACCAACATTGAGCGGCCAGATCCGCAAGCTGGAAGACGAGTTGGGCGTGATGCTGCTTGAGCGGACCAGCCGTAAGGTGCTTTTCACACAGGCAGGCTTACTGCTGGTGGAACAGGCGCGCACCGTGCTACGCGAAGTCAAAGTCTTGAAGGAAATGGCCAGCCAGCAAGGGGAAGCGATGTCCGGGCCGTTGCATATCGGCCTGATCCCTACCGTGGGGCCTTATCTGCTGCCGCAGATTATCCCTACGCTGCATAAATCCTTTCCCAAGTTGGAAATGTACCTGCACGAAGCACAAACCCATCAACTGCTGGCACAGCTGGACAGCGGCAAGTTGGACTGCGCTATTCTTGCCTTGGTGAAAGAGACCGAAGCCTTTATCGAAGTGCCTTTGTTCGATGAGCCGATGCAATTAGCAGTCTATTCCGACCATCCGTGGGCGCAGCGCGAACGCGTGGCGATGGCCGATTTGGCGGGTGAAAAACTGCTGATGCTGGAAGATGGCCACTGTTTACGCGATCAGGCGCTGGGCTTTTGCTTCCAGGCCGGTGCGGATGAGGATACCCACTTCCGCGCGACCAGTCTGGAAACGCTGCGTAATATGGTTGCCGCAGGTAGTGGGATAACGCTGTTACCCGCCTTGGCAGTACCGCGTGAGCGCGAGCGTGACGGCGTCTGCTATCTGGAGTGCTACAAACCGGAACCGAAGCGCACCATTGCTCTGGTGTATCGCCCCGGCTCCCCGCTGCGTAGCCGCTATGAGCAGCTGGCCGAGGCTATTCGCGAACACATGCAGAACTACCTGGACGCGGGCCTAAAAAAGGCGGTTTAAACCGTTTAGCGCGGCCACGCGGTAGGCTTCGGCCATGGTCGGATAGTTGAAGGTGGTATTGACGAAATACTCGATGGTATTACCTTCACCTTTTTGTTCCATGATCGCCTGACCGATGTGAATGATCTCTGCCGCACGCTCACCAAAGCAGTGGATCCCCAGGATCTGCAAGGTATCGCGGTGGAACAGGATCTTCAGGCTACCCACGTTCATACCGGCAATCTGCGCCCGGGCCAGGTGTTTGAACTGGGCACGGCCCACTTCATAGGGCACCTTCATCGCCGTCAGTTCCTGCTCGGTTTTACCGACGGAGCTGATTTCCGGAATGGTATAAATACCCGTTGGAATGTCTTCGATCAGATGCCCGCTGGCTTCCCCAGAGGAGATGGCCTGAGCGGCGATGCGGCCCTGGTCATAAGCGGCAGATGCCAGACTCGGATAGCCGATCACGTCACCCACGGCATAAATGTGGGATACGGCGGTCTGATACATGCTGTTGACCTTCAGCAGGCCACGGCTGTCTGATTCCAGACCCACGTTCTCCAGGCCAAGCGCATCGGTGTTACCGGTACGGCCATTGGCGTACAGCAGGCAATCGGCCTTCACTTTCTTGCCGGATTTCAGGTGCACAATCACGCCGTCATCGGTACCCTCGATCTTCTCGAACTCTTCATTGTGGCGTATCACCACGCCGTTATTCCAGAAGTGATAAGACAGGGAATCTGACATCTCCTGATCGAGGAACGCCAGCAACCGATCGCGGGTGTTGATCAAGTCCACCTTCACGTTCAAACCACGGAAGATAGAAGCATATTCGCAGCCAATCACCCCGGCGCCGTAGATAATCACGTGGCGTGGCTCGTGGTTCAGCTCCAGGATGGAGTCGCTGTCATAAATGCGCGAGTGGTTAAAATCAACGCCGTTCGGATGATAAGGGCGTGAACCACAGGCGATCACAATATGGTCGGCGCGGATGGTATCCTGCGTGCCATCCATATAGCTTACGCTGACGGTGTTGGCGTCGATAAACTTGGCGTTACCGGCGAACAGCTTGCACTGGTTACGCTCGTAGAACCCTTGGCGCATGCGCGTTTGCTGGTTAATCACGCTGTCGGCGTGGCGTAAAATGTCAGGGAAGGTGGCGCTAAGGGTGCGGGAGTTATTGTAAAGCGGGTTCTGGTTGAATTCGATAATGCGGCTGACGGCGTGGCGGAGGGCTTTTGAGGGGATGGTTCCCCAGTGAGTACAACCGCCGCCCACGTTATTGTACCGTTCGATCACGGCCACGCGGGCACCTTGTTTCACCAGACCCATGGCTGCGCCTTCACCACCAGGGCCGGAGCCGATGATAATGGCATCAAATTGATAGTGTTGTTGCATGTAGGAGAGACCTGTTCTTATACAAATTTACAACGGTATCTTAACATCATAGCGCTGCGTGCCCAATTACCATTAGCCTTTTTGTGGCAAAGCACAATCGGTGTGGCCCAGAACTGTGACAAAGCGCGTTTGTATAAATGCTGTTGCAATAAATTTGCTATATTGCCAGTTCTGCGGCGTTAGACTGAAGAAGGGAAGTCATCCGGATATGCAAATGGGCGTCAGAGCACAACAAAAAGAACGCACTCGTCGTTCCCTCATTGAGGCGGCTTTCAGCCAGCTGAGTGCCGAGCGCAGTTTTGCCAGCCTGAGCCTGCGTGAAGTCTCACGAGAGGCGGGCATCGCGCCCACGTCTTTCTATCGCCATTTTCGCGATGTGGATGAGCTTGGGCTCACCATGGTTGACGAAAGCGGCCTGATGCTGCGCCAATTGATGCGCCAGGCACGCCAGCGTATTGCCAAAGGCGGCAGCGTGATCCGCACGTCGGTATCGACCTTTATGGAGTTTATCGGCAATAATCCCAACGCCTTTCGGCTGTTGCTGCGTGAACGTTCCGGTACCTCAGCCGCGTTTCGTGCGGCGGTAGCACGGGAAATCCAACATTTTATCGCCGAACTGGCAGATTACCTTGAGCTGGAAAACCATATGCCGCGCAGCTTTACCGAGGCGCAGGCGGAAGCTATGGTGACGATCGTGTTCAGTGCCGGGGCGGAAGCGCTGGATATTGATATTGAACAACGGCGGCAGCTCGAAGAAAGGTTAGTGTTGCAACTGCGGATGATCTCCAAAGGAGCCTATTACTGGTATCGCCGCGAACAAGAAAAAGCATCTGTATCCCACGTATAACAAGGTGAAAGTCATGGAAAAACTAAGCCGTGAGAATGGTACTTTACTGCTGGCGTTGATTGCCGGCCTGTCCGTAAACGGTTCCTTTGCCGCGCTGTTCAGCTCGGTGGTGTCGTTTTCTGCCTTCCCGTTGATTGCTTTGGTGTTGGCGGTATATTGCCTGCATCAGCGTTACCTGAACCAGCCAATGCCGGATGGTATGCCAAAACTGGCGGCCGGCTGTTTCCTGTTGGGCGTCCTGGGATATAGCGCGATCGTGCGTGCGGAATATCCGCAGATCGGCTCGAACTTCCTGCCTTCGATTGTTTGCGTAGTGCTGGTGTTCTGGCTTGGTTTCCAATTAAAGAAACGCAATACCGTCACTGTTCAGCATTAAAAATGGTTTCATCGAAAAAAGGCACTCCGCGGAGTGCCTTTTTTGTTTTTACAGTGGTGCGGATATTCCGCAGCCAGCTCGCGATGTAGGGCGCAGCGCCCGTCTAGATCAGCGGCGTTCGAGCAATACGCCACATTCCATATGATGGGTGTATGGGAACTGATCGAATAGAGCCAGGCGAGTGATTTTGTGCGTGGCCTGCAGCGTATCCAGATTGGCGCACAGGGTCTCCGGGTTGCAGGAGATGTAAAGGATGCGTGGATAGGTCTGCACCATTTTCACCGTTTCCTCATCCAGCCCGCTGCGCGGCGGATCGACGAAAATCGTCTCACAGTTATAGCTGCTCAGATCGATCCCTTTTAACCGGTTGAACTCGCGAGCGCTGTTCATTGCCTGAGTGAAATCTTCCGCCGCCATGCGGATAATCTGCACGTTGTCGATATTATTGGCCGCGATGTTGTACTGCGCCGCTGCCACCGAAGGCTTGGCAATTTCAGTGGCTAACACCCGCTCGAAGTTGCGGGCCAGGGCCAGCGAGAAGTTGCCGTTACCGCAATACAGCTCCAGCAGGTCCCCTTTTGCACCTTGGGTCACATTCAGCGCCCATTCCAGCATTTGCACGTTCATGGCTGCGTTGGGCTGGGTGAAGCTGTTTTCGACCTGGCGATAAATCATTTCGCGGCCAGCGACCGGCAGCACTTCGTCGACGTAGTCCTGATCCAGCATGATTTTCATCTTCGAGGCGCGGCCAATCAGCTGCACATCGAAGCCGTCTGCGCGTAATGTGTCACGCAGCGCAGTGGCATCTTGCTGCCATTGTTCGTCCAGCTTGCGGTGATACAGCAGCGAGGCAATGATTTTACCGCTCTGCGTAGAAAGATAATCGATCTGGAACAGCTTGTGGCGCAGCACCGGGTTGGGCTTGAGGGCCACCATCAGGGCGCTCATCAGGCGGTTAATCAGCTCGCTGGCCGCCGGGAAGCTATCGACACGGATACGCTGCTTGGTCTGCTGATCGAACATGATGTGGTACATATCGTCCTCATCATGCCAGATGCGGAATTCCGCACGCATCCGGTAGTGGCTGACTGGCGAGCGAAACACTTCCGGCTCGGGCGCCGTGAACGGTGACATCATGGTCTTCAGGCGGGCTGTTTTCTCCGCCAGTTGGTCGTCATAGCGTTCAATGGGCAAATTCTCGGGCGTCATGGTTTCTCTCGTCAGGCAAATTGGATCAGCGGGGATTGTAGGGAATCAGCCCGTGAAGTCCAGTTTTGTTGTGGTGCTATTTTGTAACACTGTTGGCAATCTAGACATCCATTTTCATTGATTGTAGCATTGCCGTCCGGTCTCAAGCAGCGAGTGAAAAGGGAATCCAGTGCAAATCTGGAGCTGACGCGCAGCGGTATGGGGAAGTCACGGCGATAGCGTTAAATGACGCAGACACTGTCCACTGCAGGATGGGAAGTCATCGCCCGGTGCGGGTTGCCACAGGCAATCGGCAAATCCCAAGCCCGAAAACCTACCGGTGTACGTCGCAATATCCATAGCCGTCGCGAACTACCGGCCGTGGCCCTGCGGCATCCCCAATGAAGTTTGGATGCTTTTTATAATGACAATGATAAAAAATACACTGCTGGCGGTGGTCTCCTCCGTGACGGCATTTTCTGGATGGGCGCAAGATAACACCACGGCTAAAAGCAGCGATGACCTGGTGGTTACAGCCAATCGCTTCCCTCAACCGGTCTCTTCCGTATTGGCGCCTGCCGATGTGGTGACCCGCGAAGATATCGATCGCTGGCAGGCCAAAAGCCTCAATGATGTGATGCGCCGTTTGCCCGGTGTCGATATTTCACAGTACGGCGGTATGGGGCAGGGATCATCTCTCTCGGTACGCGGCACTGAAGCTCGTCATGTATTGGTACTGATCGACGGCGTGCCAATGGCCCGTCTGGGGATCAGCAACGGCGTTGATTTTAACCAGGTTCCGTTGGCGCTGGTTCAGCGTGTGGAGTTTATCCGTGGACCGCGCTCGGCCATTTATGGTTCTGGTGCCATCGGTGGGGTCATCAACATCATTACCCAGACGGATAAAGAGGGCGGTAAAGTCCAGGCGGGTATCGGTTCTAAAGGATACCAGCAGTACGATGGTGCCTTGCGCCAGCGTTTTGATAACACGGTTGCTACCGTTGCGGGCAGCTACCAGATGACCAATGGTTTCAATGTGCAGCCAGGCTCGCCTTATTCGGTCGACAGCGATCGTGATGGTTTCCGTAATAAAAGCTTCTGGGGCGGGTTGGAGCAGCAGTTCAATCAGAATTTCTCAGGCTTCGTGCGGGGTTATGGTTATACCAATAACTCGGACTACGATGTCGGCAGTGTACCTTACAGCCCGAAGTACAGTAATGATGAAGACCGCCTGTATAGCCACACCTATGATATGGGGCTGCGTTTCCTGTCTGGGGCTTTCTCTTCTCAACTGACGGGCAGCTATCAGAAACAGAAAGATTACAACTACAGCAGCCAGAATGGCCGTTATGGCATCAGCACTACGCTGGATGATATGGATCAGCGTAACCTGCAATGGGGCAATACCTATGCTTTCGAGCACGGTAGCGTTACCGCCGGTGCCGATTTCCAGCAACAGCGCCTGACTTCTTCCGACAGTTCCTTTGCCGATACCTATAAAAGAGACAACACGGGCCTGTACCTGAGTGGCCAGCAGCAGTTTGGCAGCGTGACTCTGGAAGCCTCTGGGCGTGAAGACAAGGCAGGTGACTTTGGTTGGCACGGCACTTGGCAGACCGCGGCAGGTTGGGAGTTTGTTGATGGCTATCGAGCCACCTTGTCTTACGGTACGGGTTTCCTGACGCCATCGCTGGGCCAGCAATATGGTTCAAAACGCTTTGGCATTGATTCCAATAGCAACCTCAAGCCGGAAGAGTCCAAACAGTGGGAAATGGGTCTGGAAGGTTTGACCGGGCCGTTGGATTGGCGTCTGTCTGCTTACCATTACAAAATCCAGAACCTAATCAACTATGATTCTGACCCCGTGACCTATCAGGGGCAGTATTACAATGTGGATAAGGCAACGATTAAAGGCGTGGAATGGACGGGTAGCTTTGATACCTGGATGTTCACCCACCGTTTGACGCTGCAATATATCGATCCGCGTAATGACCAGACCGATGAGGTGTTGGCACGCCGTTCGAAACGTCAGGCCAAATATCAGTTGGATTGGACGATGTTCAACCTGGACATGGATATCTCGTATCAATACTACGGCAAGCGTTACGACAATATCTCTTCTACTTATAACCCTGAGCAGCGCGTATTGCCGAGTTACAGCACGGTCGACGTGAGCGCCTCATATCCAATAACCTCTCAGCTGACAGTTCGTGGTAGAATTGCCAACCTGTTTGATAAAGATTATGAGACGGCTTATGGCTATGCTACCCCAGGAAGAGAGTACTACCTCACTGGCAGCTATACCTTCTAACGCCACTGCGGCTCCTCGCCCGACGGCGCTGGTTTTTGATTCCGGCGTCGGCGGGTTGTCAGTGTTTCAGGAGGTTCGGCAACTGCTGCCGGATCTCCACTATATCTATGCCTTCGATAACGTAGCATTCCCCTACGGCGAGAAATCCGAAGAGTTTATCGTTGAGCGCGTGCTGGAAATTGTCAGTGCGGTTCAGCAGCGCCATCCTCTGGCGATCGTCATCATCGCCTGTAATACTGCCAGTACCGTTTCCTTACCCGCACTGCGTGAACGTTTTGCTTTCCCGGTAGTAGGGGTGGTGCCTGCGATCAAGCCTGCTGCCAAACTGACCGCCAACGGTGTCGTCGGTTTGCTGGCCACGCGCGGTACGGTTCAGCGTACTTATACTCATGAACTGATCGAGCGTTTCGCGACAGATTGCAAAATTGAGCTGTTAGGCTCTTCTGAGCTGGTAGAACTGGCAGAAGCCAAGCTGCATGGTGAACCTGTGCCGCTGGTAACGCTGAAGAAAATATTGCAGCCGTGGCTGAGCATGCGCGAGCCTCCGGACACGGTAGTGTTGGGTTGTACTCACTTCCCTCTATTATCTGAAGAGCTGATGCAAGTCCTGCCTGAAGGAACGCGTCTGGTGGATTCTGGTGCGGCAATTGCCCGCAGAGCCGCCTGGCTTATCTCTAATCAGGAAAATCTGGTCTCAACTCAGGAAGAGAATCTGGCGTATTGCATGGCGCTGAATGAAGACACTGATGCTTTATTGCCCGTTTTGCAGGGTTATGGCTTTAAATCGTTGAAAAAACTGCCGCTTTAATAGGTTTTTGCTTAAACATTCGACGGTCAGAAAAAAAAGTGAATTTAGGGGTTGCGGCGTTCTGAGAACTCCCTATAATGCGCCTCCACTGACCGGGAACAACGAACTCTTTATAGCAAAGAATGTCGCCCAGCCAGGAAGAAGCAACCCGGTGAAAACACCGCGTCTCGTAAGAGAAAAAGGTTGACTCTTCAGCGG
>ENA-OFCE01000316-OFCE01000316.1-metagenomes-genome-assembly--contig:-NODE-316-length-32934-cov-3.034125_pt1 | contig 32934 bp, 33 predicted proteins | sample MGYA00153388_OFCE01 | MGnify analysis MGYA00153388 | reverse complement strand
GGGGGTTGTAGGGGAGGATTCGGGCGTTTTAACACGCTATCGGCTATATCTTTTTTTTCAATTACCCTTGGCTAAAGCCGTAGCGCAATTGAAAAAAAAGGATGCCGCCTCTATCGTTAACGCTGCTTTGATGTAGTGAAAGAGTTAGGCGAATCAATAATTTAATTTTATAATACTTTAATAAACATATATTTAACTTTATTATTCTTTGTTTCGTGGGGACACGAACCAAGGTAAAGGAATTTTACTAATCAATTTAAATGAGTATTGAAGACATTTACTCCAAACGCCATAAAAATAAAAACGAAGTATTTATTTATGATTGCTTGACCAAAAAACTTAAAATTCAAATCATAAAGATATGGGAAAAGTTTTTTAACCAAATTGATGAATATGACAGAGACAGTGTTTGGGAAAAAATACATTCTTTATTATGTGAAGAGCATGGAAAGCACACACTACTGAACGATGGCTTTAATTACTATTATGATAGTTATAAGGTTCAACATTACTTCGAAAACAAAGAAGATTTGGAGGAATGCTTAGATGTGATAGAGATTGTGTTTAGAGCAATTTCGAAAACTGGGGAGTACTTTATATCCATTAATAAATATATTAAATTTAGTTCCGAAGAGGCAATTTCAGATTTAAATACTAGGTTTATCGAAAACGAAAGGGGATTTGAATTCAATAAAGACAACATTATAAAGATAGATAGTAAGTTATTACATATAGAGATTATTAAACCAATTTTAGGCTTATTAAATAATGGAGATTTTAAAAATGCAGAAGATGAATTTTTAAGTGCACTTGAACATTTTCGATTTGGTAAAAACAAAGAATGTTTAAATGATTGTTTAAAAGCATTTGAATCGACAATGAAAATAATATGTTTTAAAAACCGGTTTAAATATGACAAAAGCGACACATCAAAAAAACTTATAAGTATTTTAATAATTAATAAATTTATTCCAACTTATAATGAATCTCAGTTGAGCGCAATGAGACAATTATTAGAAAGTAATATTCCCACCCTCAGGAATAAAAACAGCGGACATGGCCAAGGACCTGATGAAATCATAGTTGATAAAGAACTTGCAAGTTATATGTTATATATTACAGGAACTACAATTAAATTATTTTTCGATTTAAATAGCAAATTACACAGCTCTCGCAAGTGTTAAGTTTTTCAGCGTCACTTGTGAGGGATAAATAAGCAAAGTTTAAAACTTTGTAAAGTAAATAGGCGGTCTAAATGCGTTGCTCCTCTCATGTTTATTAGCACATCAAATATTGAAAAAATGGATGGTGTGCCACCAACAACAGGCGAAGCATTTTCATTTAATTCTCATTCATTTTTGAATATATTTACTGGGAATAAAGTAGCAGTTTTTCACAATCTGCCTTTATATGCAATTTTAAAAATTACAATAAATTATGAAAAAACAATATTTCATTACCTTATTATTTCTTTTTACATCATTTACGGTTCTTTCACAAACAACTAGCCCTGAAACCCTTTTTGATGAATTTGTTGTCCTCTATAAGCAAAAAAAATATGAAGCTGCAATATTGCCGCTGCATAAAGCCGCCGAACAAGGATATGCAAATGCACAAAGTAAATTAGGTATTATTTATGCCAAAGGTGAAGGCGTATTGCAAGACAAAAAAGAAGCTGTAAATTGGTTTCGTAAAGCCGTTGAACAAGGAGATGAAGTTGCACAGTACAGATTGGCAATTAGTTATTTTCACGGTTTAGGCCTTTTACAAGACAAAAAGGAGGCCGCAATTTGGTATCATAAAGCTGCCGAACAAGGACATATAAATGCGCAAATCAATTTAGGTTTTATGTATGCCAAAGGAGAAGGCGTTTTACAAGACAAAAGAGAGGCCGTAAATTGGTTTCGTAAAGCCGCTGAACAAGGAAATGCAGATGCACAGTATATGTTGGCAATTTGTTATTTTGAAGGTGAAGGTATTATGGTAGATAAGAGTAAAGCCGCATATTGGGCTCAGAAAGCAGATGAGAACGGTAATACCAGTGTTAAAAGTTTTTGGGAGAAAAATGAGTTGTGGAGGTATAAATAGTTAAAACAGTTTAAAGTACCTTGAAATAATAAGTATAGTGTCATTTATTATTAAATCTGAAAATCACATAGAAACAAATCAATGTTTATTTGAATCCCAAAATATCATATTGACTAATGAAAAGCTTTATTTTTTATATTTTTAGTCTCATTTCAATTAGTACCTACGGTCAAAAAGACTGCAACTTATTAACAGGAAAATTTTCATCATATAGAGAAGCAGTCAATAAAATTGAAAACGCAAAATTCACTTTAAAAGAAACCGTTAATACTTCAAGAAGTTCTTGGGTAAGAGGTGCATCATTTTACAGTTGCGATAAAAAGTTTGGATACTTTATAATTAACACTGACAAGCACAATTACATTTACAAAAATCTTCCTGTAAAAATTTGGTATGATTTCAAAATTGCAACTTCATTCGGAAGTTATTATAACAGTAAGATTAAAAATAAATATCAATTTTATTTAACAAAATAATATCATAGCAGTAAACCGATGCCTTCGCTCCAAGCGAAGGCATCGGTGATGAGTCTCATTTTTATTAATAATGTCCATACAATGAATGCACAACTATCTGTGATTCTTCTGCTTTGTAAACAATGGGGTGTTCAAGGTTAATTCTACGAGACCAATATTTGGTTATTAGAAATTGCCACACAAAAAGTGTTTTAATCTTCATAAACACTGCCTCTACTACCCACGTTTACAATTTCAATGATTAGTTTGGTATCAATAATATCGTAAATGATGCGATAGCTGGCTGCACGTATGCGGTAGCCGTTTCTACCTGTAAGCTTTTTATAGCCAAAAGGTCGGGGATTATTGGTAAGCTCATCTATTGCTTTTATGATGGCAGAATAATATGGGTCATTAATTTTTACAAGCGCTTTAATCGCCTTTTTCTTGTATTGGAGATCGTACACTATTTACCCAATTTTTTTCTTTCTGCTTCAATCATTGCCATTGCTGTTCCTTTAGCGATAGCAGGTGAAAGGTCATTTTTACTTTCGTCGTAAAGTTTTATATCTTCTAAATCTTCCAGTTCATCTAAAAGGGTTTTAAATTCTTTGATGGGAAGAACCGCAGATATTTTTTTACCGGTATTGTCGGTAATATATTGAGGATGTAGTGAAAGCATATTTTTGTATAAAGCTTTTTTATATTTTGTTTTAGCAGCGGATGTTCATAACAAATTTAAGCTAAAAAATGAGCAATTTCAAAACGCTATATTTAATTTTACAACGCTTTCGCAAGTTTAGGGTAGTGTAATTTGTGATGCTTTGATAAGCAAAGTTTGCAACTTTGCATAAACACACTCATAGGCTATTTAAGATTTGCAAATAGAATTTACAAAGAGCAGTTCAACAGTAAACCGATGCCTTAGCTTGGAGCGAAGGCACCGGCAACAAATTAATGGTGAAATTTATAGTCCTTACAATTTAAATGCTTGGTCTATTATCAGGATTTATCTTATTGTGAAAACAGGAAAGTATCCTAACTGTGTTTTGTGCTTGGTCAATTACGAAGTAAACTGAATATGGAAATTTGTTAATCTTTAAACTCCTTATATTTTTATACCGTATGTTAAAAAAAGGATTAATTTCTAAAGTGTGATATGTACTTGCCAAAGCTTCGATAAAGTGCAGAGGAGCATTAGAATTGTACTGTTCATAGTAATCAATGGCGTTTTCAATTTCTTTTTGAGCCCTTGGAGAAACAATGATACTATATGCCATATTTTTTTTGGAGCTGCTCTATTGAAACTTTACTTGTGATATAATCGGTTTCATCTTCTCGTAAGCGTTCATCTAAAACGGTCTTAACAACATCACTGATTTCATGATTATCTTCTTCCTCAACAGTAATTGTAATCGGCTTAGATTTGAAATTAGCTTTAATGGCTTCTAAAATGTCAATACTAACTTCTTGTGCAGATGCTAAATGATAAGTTGTATACATAACTATATTTTAAATGATAAAATTAAAGCGGAATATTGAACTTTTAAACTCAATATGCGCTTCAATCCTATAACAAATTTAGTCAAAATTGCTATTGTAAATCTTTTTTAATTATAATTCTTAACCTTATTATTTATTTCTTAAGGATTAATACAGCGAACTTTAATATTACCCCTCCAAACTTTTTTCAAAAAATTCTTGCATAATTACAATATTCCTGTACATTTGCTCGACAATTAAAAAGTGAAATTTACTACTACATATTATTTCGGTTACTTTTTCTATTCAGATAGAAACCGGGCTTAGTATGTAAAAAATATAAACACATACAAAAAAGACCCGGCTGCAAAGTCCGGGTCTTTTTTTTTAACTAAAACGAACCAGAAAAAATTTAAAACCAAATTATAAACTCGATGAAACTAAACTTCAATATCCAACCATTAAGCAGCTGGATGCCCATCACTCACCAACCATTAATTATTTCTGGACCTTGTAGTGCAGAAACCGAAGAGCAATTACTGGCTACTGCACACCTTTTAAAGGCAACCGGAAAAGTTAGCGTTCTTAGAGCTGGCATTTGGAAACCACGTACCCGTCCGGGAGAATTTGAGGGTATTGGAGAGGAAGGATTAGTTTGGTTAAACAAAGCAAAACAAGAAACTGGTTTACCTATAGCCGTAGAAGTTGCTAATGCAAAACACGTAGAATTAGCTTTAAAAGCAGGTGTTGATATACTTTGGATTGGTGCTCGCTCAACCGTTAACCCATTTACCGTTCAAGAAATTGCCGACGCTTTGAAAGGCGTTGATATCCCAGTAATGGTAAAAAACCCAATCAACCCAGATCTTTCTTTGTGGATTGGTGCCTTAGAACGTATCAACAGAGCAGGAATTACCAAATTGGCTGCCATTCACCGTGGGTTTTCTTCTTACGAAAAATCAGCTTTTAGAAACGAGCCGATGTGGGATTTGGCCATTGCGCTTAAAACTTTAGCTCCAGAATTGCCCATCTTAAATGATCCTAGTCATATTTGCGGAACAACAGATTTGATTGGTTTTATCTCTCAAAAAGCTTTGGATTTAGATATGCAAGGCTTAATGATAGAGGCACATATAGACCCTTCAGTAGCTTGGACAGATGCTAAACAACAATTAACGCCCGCTGCATTAAGCGAATTGATTGATACATTGACTTTGCGTACTCCGGATTCAGAAAATTCAGAATTCACTAATAAACTTTCTGAAATGAGAGAGAACATTGACAGAATTGATGATCAAATTTTCCAGAAATTAGGCGAGAGAATGTCTATTGTAGAGAAAATTGGTGCTTACAAAAGAGATAACGATGTTACCATTTTACAAGTTCACCGTTGGGAAGAAATATTAGAGAAAAGAACTGCTTTCGGCGAAGCTTTGAAACTAGATAAAGATTTCATCGAGAAAGTTTTGGAGCTTATTCATAGCGAATCTATCCGTAAACAAACGGCTATTATGAATGAAGAAAAATCTGCTGTAAAGTAATATGGGCAATATCCTGCTAAAGAAAAAAATATACAATACCGATGCAGTTATACATTTAACTGGCTCAAAAAGCGAAAGTAATCGGGCATTGATATTAGCCGCTTTAAGCGGAGGAAAAGTGAAGATTAACAACCTTTCCTCCGCCGCAGATACGGTTACTTTAGACAATATTTTAAACCATACACCACGCGGCAGCAAAGAAGTAAATGTTGGACCCGCAGGTACTGCAATGCGATTTTTAACCGCTTTTTATGCGATTAAAAATGAAGCTATTGTTCTTACCGGTTCTGAAAGAATGAAACAAAGGCCAATTGGTATTTTGGTGGATGCCTTGAGAAATTTAGGTGCAGAAATCAATTATCAGGAAAATGAGGGCTACCCTCCCCTAGTTTTTACGGGAAAATTTGTTCAGAAAACCAATCGAATTCATATTAAAGGCGACATAAGTTCGCAATACATTACTGCATTGTTGTTGATAGCCAATTCTTTGCCCCAAGGCTTAGAAGTTGTTATAGAAGGTGAACTTACCTCTAAACCTTATGTGGATATGACATTGGCTATGCTTGCGCAATGCGGCATTGTTCACCAATGGGAAAACAATATTATCCGCATTGCAAATCAAGAATTTAAGGAAACTACATTAACCATTGAGCCAGATTGGAGTGCCGCTTCGTATTGGTTTATGGTTTTGGCTTTCGCTGATAACAGTCGCATTACCTTACCCAACCTCAAAAAAAATAGCTTACAGGGAGATAGTGCCATTACATCCATAATGGAAAACTTTGGAATAAAATCTACTTTTGATGGGGACAACTTAGTTCTCGAAAATTCTACAAAGGATTTCAAATCCAAACTATTTGATTTAAAAGAGTGTCCAGATTTGGCGCAATCTGTTATTGTTTGTTGTGCCGTTTTAGGTGTGGATGCTAGTTTCACTGGTTTAGAAACTTTGAAAATCAAGGAAACAGACCGTATTGCTGCATTGCAAAATGAGCTGGCAAAAATTGGAGTTTCATTGATCGAGAACCAAGAAGTTTACCAATTAGATTGTTCGAAAAAACATTATCCTAAAAAAATAAGCATTAGAACTTACGAAGACCATCGGATGGCTATGGCTTTTGCACCTTTAGCCATGGTAATGGAAGAAGTTGAAATTGAAGAAGCGATGGTGGTAGAAAAATCATATCCACACTTTTGGGAAGATTTTAAGAGTATGGGGTTTGAAGGAATAATCGTATAAGTATCGTTTTACAGATTAATAATTTATGGCAGGAAACTCTTTCGGACAAGTATTTAAAATAACCACATTTGGCGAATCGCATGGTGCGGCAATTGGTGTCATCATTGATGGCTGTCCGCCGAATATAGAAATTGACTTAGAATTTATTCAGCAAGAGTTGGATAAACGCAAACCTGGGCAATCTAAAATTACTACACAACGCAAAGAATCAGACACTTGTCAAATACTTTCGGGGATTTTTGAGGGCAAATCTACGGGAACGCCTATAGCTATTGTGATCCCAAACGAAGATCAAAAATCTAAAGATTACGACCATAATAAAGATATTTTCCGTCCTTCACATGCAGATTATACTTACCAAGCGAAATATGGCATTCGAGATCATAGAGGTGGCGGACGATCATCAGCCCGTGAAACTGCTGCAAGAGTAGCCGCCGGAGCCATCGCAAAACTCTTTCTTAATAAATATGGTATTGATGTTTTGGCTCACGTAAGCAGCGTTGGTAAGTTAAATTGTTCTGAGATTAGCATTAGCTCTGCCGAAGAATTCATTAACAAAAGAGAAAGCAATATTGTACGATGTGCCGATACCAACTCTGCGGATGCGATGATTGAGCTGATTGATAGCGTTAGAAAAGATGGTGATACCATTGGCGGAAAAATTACTTGTACCATAAAAAATTGCCCAGTAGGCTTAGGTGAACCAGTTTTTGATAAGCTACACGCCGATTTGGGCAAAGCGATCCTGAGCATTAATGCGGTTCATGGTTTTGATTATGGTTCTGGATTTGATGGTTCTGAAATGAGGGGCTCTAACCACAATGATATTTTTTTAACGGACGGCAAGGGTAACATCACAACTTCCACTAATTATGCCGGTGGTATTTTAGGTGGTATTTCTAGCGGGATGGACATTAATTTCAGGGTGGCTTTTAAACCAGTAGCCACCATTATGACTAAGCAAGAAACTGTTAACGTGGCTGGTGAGGCCTCAGAAATAAAGGGAAAAGGAAGACATGATCCATGTGTAGTTCCTAGGGCAGTTGCAATTGTAGAAGCAATGGCGGCCTTAGTTATTGCAGATCATTTGCTGCGGAACAATATGTATCAATCTTTAAAATAATGAAAGCGGTCATAGATATTGGCACCAATACTTTCCATCTGAATATTGCCGGTGTTTTACCGAATGGAGAAATCATCTTTCATCATAAATCCCACGAGCCTGTAAAACTGGGCGAAGGTGGCATTAACAAAGGTACCATCGCCGCTGAGGCTTATAAGCGTGGAGTAAATACTTTGGTGGATTTCAGTAAAATAATAACAAAATATCCTGTAAAAAACATTATCGCCATAGCAACCGCGGCAGTTAGGGATGCAGATAATAGTCTCCAATTTATGGGCGAAGTTCTTGAAAAGTCTGGCATTCAAATTCAAATCATTTCTGGCGATGAAGAAGCACAACTGATTTACGAAGGTGCAAAAGCTGCTATCTGTTTAAATGGAAAAAGCTATCTGATAATGGACATTGGTGGCGGAAGCGTGGAGTTTATCATCTGTAACCAAAATCAAATCTATTGGAAAGAAAGTTTTAAAGTGGGTGTAGCAAGGTTAATGGCTGAGTTTATGAAACACGACCCGTTATCGCCTTTAGACATCCTAAACATAGAAAATTACTTAGCACAAGAATTATTCACGTTAATAAATGCCTGTCAAAAATTTAATCCGCAGGTTTTAGTAGGCACCGCCGGTTCTTTTGAATCTTACGCCGAAATCATAAGTCTCGAAAACAATTCCCTATTTAATCCAGACCAAGAAAAAAGCTTTGAATTTGACACGGCGGGATTACATCATATTTTAGATACTTTTAAAATTTCAACCCAGAAGCAGCGTTTGGCAACAAAGGGGCTAATTCCTTTACGAATAGATATGATTGTTGTGGCATCCGTTATTACATCATTTATTCTGAAGAAATTTAAAATCCCTAAAGTTTTACTGAGTACTTATGCGTTAAAAGAAGGTGCTTTGCTCACTTTATAAAATTTCCATTTCCTGCAAAACAGTGTATAGTTTTTCTGTTGGCAATCCCATAACGTTGGTGTAAGATCCTACAATTTTTTTTATGGCAACCAATCCCATCCATTCTTGTATTCCATAAGCTCCAGCTTTATCGTAAGGTTTACAAGTATTTACATAATGTAAAATCTGTTTATCGCTTAATTCTTTAAAATATACCTCAGTTATATCGCTGTATGTTTTTATTTCATTTTTATGAACGATGCTAAATGCGGTTATTACTTCGTGCATATTTCCGTTCAGTTTTTTTAGTATCTCAAAAGCATGTGCTTCATCAACTGGTTTGCCCAAAACTTCGTTATCGATGATAACAACGGTATCCGCAGTTAAGATGATGCCGTCTGATTTAGGTTCAAAAGCATTTGCCTTTAAGGCAGAAATGTATGAGGCTACCTCGGATGATTTTAAGTTTTCGGGATACGACTCATCAACTTGTTTCAAAAGAAGTTCGAAGGGCAAACCCATCAGATTTAGCAATTCTTGACGGCGAGGAGACTTGGATGCAAGGTATATTTTTAACATTTTATTTTGTTGAAACGAGTTTTGGAATGGTTTTTATGACTATTTATAATACATCTATGAAACAAATTTAAATACCTACATTATGAAAAACAACAATGAAATTATTGACGACCTAAAAGGATTGGTCAACATTATTAACGATGGCAAAGAAGGCTACGAATCTGCGGCAGAAACTACAGATTCGGCGGAATTAAAAACTTTATTCTACGGTTTTTCCATTGAAAGATCAACTTACGCCGCCGATTTAAAATCACACATTTCCTCTCACGGCGGAAACTCGGATAACGATAGCGGAGGTATGCTAGGTGCGCTTCACCGCACTTGGATAGACGTTAAACAAGTTTTTACCAGCAATGAAAGCGAAGCTATCTTGGAGGCCATTACTACGGGAGAAAAAGCTGCCATTGAAAAGTATGATGCTGTTTTAGCAGATTATACGGATCATGAAGACCATTACAATTTGTTGAAAAAACAAAGAGACGGCATTCAAGCTGCCTTATCAAAAATTGAGAATTTAAGTATGCAATACTCGCACTAATAACTTAATTTTTGAAACGAAAGGGATTTGGTAAGTACTAAATCCCTTTCGTTTTTATAAGTTTTCCTCCATCTGTTGCATCTGGAGCAGCATCCAACCATTTGCCCTGAATTTTTAATACTTTTTCAATAATATCTCTGGCCACTCCACTCCCACCATTATAAGGAGAAACGTAATTGCAAACTTCTTTAATTTCATCAACAGCATCAGCAGGGCAAACGGCAATTCCTGCTTGTTGCATGGGTTGCAAGTCCGGAATATCGTCTCCTACAAAAATAATTTCTTCTATTTGCAGATGGTGAGTTGACTTGTATTGCTCAAATACTTCCATTTTTTGGTGAATTCCCAAGAAAACATCTGTGATTCCCAAACCATTTAAACGTTTTAAAACTCCTTGAGAAGTTCCGCCAGAAATCACACAAACTTTATAACCTTTTTTAATAGCTAATTGAAGCGCATATCCGTCTTTGGTATTAAAGGAGCGCAATTGCTCGCCATTTTCGTTAACTAAAATATTCCCATCGGTTAACACCCCATCAACATCAAAAACAAACGTTGTAATGTTTTGTAATTTATCCAGCATCAGTACAAATAGTTTATTGGTTATCTCTCCATTCGTAAACCCAAGCAGATTGTATTTGCTCTAAATGTCCTTCGTTAGATTCTTCTTTGGTGCCCTTAAAATTGGGCAATTCTAAAATCCATTGCAACATATCTGTAAACCGCACCCGATATATTTTAGATTCGTTATAATCGTCTCCGAATTTTTCGTACAAGCCCATTGCTATATCTTCATGATCGGCCCAATGTATGGGCAATTCAAATTTGTTGTTGTTCATTTCTATCAATTAATGTCCTAAAAATTGTGATTGATCTGGAATGGTAACTTCTATATCGCCATCTATCATGATACATTGACAGGCTAAACGAGAATTTATTCTCGGACTTATAGCCCTATCTATAAAGTCTTCCTCCTTATCGGAAATTTCTTGAACAAAGTTCTCTCCCTTATTAACATAAACATGGCACGTACTGCAGCCGCACACGCCCCCACAGTTATGTTGCAAATCAATGTTATTATCTAAACAAACATCCAAAACAGATTCTCCCACTTCAATTGGAAATTCCAATGCTTGTTTGCCCTTTTCTTCAAAATTAATGGTGATTGTATGTAAGCTCATTGTACTGCAAATAAACAATTTTATTAGGGGATGTCAAAAGGAAGTGGCTTTTTTCCAATCTCCTTACTAATCAACTTATATATTAATTGCAATTCAGGATGATGGCTCAAGGCCGATAAGTGCGCATCCATTGTTTCAACATCTTTTCTGATGGCTGGGCCAGTTTGTGCAGCTGCGGGCTGTAAAGTTAAAATCTTGTTAGCCGTTTCTTGTATCAAAGGTTTCAACATTTCAAAAGAAAGTTGTTTTTCGTTAAGTAATCCTTCCGCCACGGCGTAAAAATAATTGGTAAAATTACAGGCGAAAACTGCGGCAACGTGCAATGTTTTTCTTTGAGAAGAATTTACTTCATAAATGCAAAGGCTTATGCTTTTGGCAATATTTAAAATCTTTTCCTTTACGGCGATGGAATTTCCCTCCACGCAAAGTGGAACATTTGCAAAATCTATATCTACCTTTTTGGATAAGGTTTGCAAGGGATACAAAACTCCATAGTTTATGGCTTTCGCCGATAATAAATCAATGGATAAAGTGCCTGAAGTATGTATTAAAATTTGTTTTTGGATGGTTAACCTTTCCAGGACAGACGAAATTGCATCATCATTTACAGCCAAAATAATACACTCTACACTTTCGTGGATATGAGATAAACTTTCGATTGCCTCCGCACCAACATCTTGTCCAAGCAATTGTGCATTTGAAAAAGTTCTGCTCCAGACTTGTAAAATTTGATGTCCATTCTTTTTTAAGGCTTTTGAAATATGGTTGGCCACATTACCAGAACCTACAATTGCAAAAATCATAGTTATAATTTGGCTCAGGCCGATTTAAGTTCTTTAGATCGCCTAAAAATAGAAAGCAAAAAACCTATTACCATAATAATGGTGCCCCCCCATAACAAGTTAATGTATGGAAAAACTATGGCTTTCATTACAATCCAATCTTTCCTTTCTGGTTTTGGTTTTTGATAAACCGTAAGTTCCAATTTATTTTTTTCGGGCAAAATATTGGTAAAGCGAAGTTTCAGTCCCTGCTCGTCCAACTTTTTGCCAAAATCCAATTTGTTGTTTCCTTTTATCAAAAATATAGGTTCAGCATCTGCTTTGCCTTGTTTGCTTTCAACTTGTAGTTTCAAACCAATAGCTACGTCGTTAGCTTTTAAAGGAAGGTTTTCTATCTTAACGTTTTTGTTGATTGCCTTTACAATGATGATACCTTCTTTATACTTCACCGTATCGCCAACCGTAACTTCATGAACAATGGGTGCATCATAATTTTCATCATCAGAATGACCTTCATGATTTGCATGCTCTTCCTCTTTTAAAGGCACGCTGCTAACATGTGTATAAATATCATGCAAAATATAATGTTTGGTATCTGGCGAAGCTATGATTTGTTTCATTTTCAGGTTTTGTTGCGCATTCGGATATAAATTAAAGTTCTCCTTAACCACACCTTTATCATCAATTACCTGATAGTTCACCTTATAATATGTATTTACGCCTGACGTAGAATCTCCTTTATAAGTCACCAAATATCCATTCATTTTTATAGGTTCGTTTTCATACAATATGATGTTTTCTCGAGGGTTGTTAGACTTTGCAAATTCATCTCCATAGCCAACACCAGTGTTATTTACGGATATGATTTTGTTAGTGGCCGCGGCTACCAACGCTCCGATCAATATCAGCGCAAAGCCAATATGCGCAACTGCAGACCCTGCCAATTTCCACTTTCCTTTTACGGCATCTCCCAATAATTTTCCGTTGGCGATAATGGAAAATGTAGCCGTAAAAGTGAGTAATATGTACATAAAGTTATTGTAAACCTCAGTAATGTAAACCAGCACCGAAGTTAACATGGCAGCAACCACTAAGTACACAATGGTGCTGATGTAAAATTTGCGCATGTCTGTTTTTTTATATTTCAGAAACTGAGAAAAAGCAGATATAAATGCAATTACCACGGCAATGGCAATTTGCCATTTATTATAATGTGCAATGGGGTCGGTGGGTGGTGCCAATTTTGAACCAAAAATGGCGTTTACAACTGGGATGGATGTAGTTGCTATAATTTGTATGCAAGAAATCATTAAAGTAATGGCACCTATAAACATCCAAAACTCGCGACTGTAAGTGTCTTCATCTTTTTTTGTAATGGGTAAATTTTTCCAGTTTAAAACAATCAGAACAGTTGCAAGTAAAATGAAGGCAAACATATAAATGAGCAACTGACCCGACATTCCCAAATCTGTAAATGCGTGAACGGAAGTCTCGCCCAGAATACCGCTGCGGGTTAAAAAGGATGCGTACAGTACCAGTATAAAGCTGATGATGATCAGAAACAGAGCAGTAAAGTAAGAGTGACCACTGTTTTTATAGGCAATTAAAACGTGCACGCCAGCAACCAAAGTTATCCACGGAATTATGGAAGCATTTTCTACGGGATCCCAAGCCCAAAAGCCACCAAAGTTTAAAGCTTCGTAAGCCCAAAAAGAACCCATAATTATACCGGTTCCCAATATCATTACTGCAAACAAACTCCACGGAAGTGCAGGCTTAACCATTTCAGAGTATCTTTTTGTCCACAAACCCGCAATACCATAAGCAAAAGGTACAATCATAGAGGCAAAGCCTAAAAACAAAGTGGGCGGATGAATCACCATCCAATAATTTTGCAATAAGGGATTTAAGCCATTGCCATCGGGTATCAAACTCAAATAATCCGCTCTTGAAAAAATGGGTGCTTCAATGGCATCTCTTAATAAAATAAAAGGCGACGATCCAATTTTAATTCCCAATATTTCTACACCCAGCAACATCGAAGCTAAAAAAACTTGCGATAAGGAAATGGTTGTCATTACAGAGTTTTCCCAACTGCGGGCGGTGAAAATCAATACCATTCCTAAAACACCTTGCCAGAAAGTCCATAACCAGAAACTTCCCTCCTGCCCTTCCCAAAAACAAGAGATAATATAATACACGGGCAAGGTTGTAGATGAATGCGCCCAGGCATAATGATACTCGAAATAATGTTTGTAAATAATGTAGAAGAGACAAGAACCTGTAGCAATTATGCTAAACAAATTTAAGGTGAAAGCAAATTTACCTATGTTTCCCCAAGAAGTATCAAGTTTATTCTTTTGGATAGTTGCAAAGTAATAGCTGATGAGCGACAGTAAAGCCGAACCAAAAGTAAGAACGATAAAAAATTGACCAATTTTACCGGGAAGTAGGTGTTCACCTACATAGGTTATATCCATTAATTTTAATTAAATATTAGGTTGTGCTCCTACAGCGGAAACTTCAACCTTATCCTGCGTGTATTTAGAAGGGCATTTCATCAATATTTTATTGGCATAAAAATCACCATTTTGCATTTCTCCCGTTAAAACAATTTGTTCTGAACGTTCAAAATCTTGGGGCTTTGTTCCATTAAAAATGACCTTGCATTCTATACCTTTATTATCAACCATATAAAACGAGAAATAGTTGGCATCTGTTTTTGGATTATAAAACATCTCTTTTCCCTTGTTTAATTTGCCAACCACGTGTAATTCTTTTTTGACTTCCTTAGCTTCCGCAAAAGAACCGTACGTGCTACTATCTGCATAAGTGCTGATAATTACACCTATGGCAATGGCAATTATCAACATACCGATTATCGAACCTCTTTTCATCTGAAAATATTATTTAGCAAAAATACAAAAGCAAAATAGGAAGGCACAAAGATAAAAAGATTGTTCGCTATTAAGAATTAATATAAATAAGTATAATTGTAAAATTATTTATAATCATAATTTGATTTAACATCCCTAAAATAAACTAAGAAAACTTATGAAAACAACTATTAAACTATTGCTAATGGCAATTCTAATTTGTGCTAAAGCTTTTGCACAAGACAAAATTTACAAGAAAAATGGTGATGTAATTAATGTAAAAGTGTTAGAAGTTGGAGAGTCGGAGATAAAGTATAAATTATTCAATGATTCTGTTGGACCCATTTATTCGGTAGATAAGGATAGATTAAAGAAAACTGTTTATGAGAACGGAAGAGAAGAGTTATATAAATCAAGTTTGAAAGATGTTTCTTTATATGAAGATCAAGCTAAAAATGCCATAAAAATAAACTTTCTTGCTCCATTATTGGGCTACTCACAATTCAGTTTTGAGCGTAGTTTAAAACCTGGTCGTAGTTACGAACTAACTCTTGGAATTATTGGTTTGGGCAAGCGCCAAGAGGCAAGAGATTATTATTCTTATAGTGGTAATGGTACTAGTACGTATTACAGAGGGGCTGCAGGTGTTTTTGTGGGCGCAGGTTACAAATTTTTGACCTTACCTAACTTTATTAGAAACGGTGATAAATATAGCCACATTTTACAAGGATGGTATGCAAAACCAGAAATTATGTTGGGAACATACAGTCAGAATAACAATGATAGACAAATCTCTAAAAAAGAAACCGTAGCAATGGGATCCTTTATCATAAATGTAGGAAAACAGTGGGTTTTGGGAGAATCCTTTTTAATTGATCTTTATACTGGCTTAGGTTACGCAATAGATAATCAAAATGAAAGTTACAATTATTATAATGGAAATCATTTTGCATTACTTACGAGCGAAGAAACTGGAATCGGTGTTACCGGAGGTTTTAAAATTGGTTTACTATTGAATAAAAAAGCTGCTAAATAATAAATTTGGTATTTGATATATGGATAAAATTTGCTCAAATATACAGAGCCAATCTTTCCGTCCTATCACCTAATTTGTTAACTTCGCAAACTTTACGTTATACCAAACATTTTTTCGTAAATTACAAACATGGCAGACGAAACTGAAGATCAAAGCAACAATCAATACGATAAAATAATTTCCATAAATATCGAGGAAGAAATGAAATCGGCATATATCGATTATTCGATGTCGGTTATAGTTTCTAGGGCTTTGCCAGATGTTAGGGATGGTTTAAAACCCGTTCATCGCAGGGTTTTGTTTGGTATGTTAGATTTAGGTTTGGCCAGCAACAAACCCTATAAAAAATCTGCCCGTATCGTAGGTGAGGTTTTGGGTAAGTACCATCCCCATGGAGATTCATCGGTTTACGATACCATGGTGCGTATGGCACAACCTTGGAGTTTGCGTTACCCTTTGGTAGATGGGCAAGGTAACTTTGGTTCAGTTGACGGAGATTCGCCAGCGGCGATGCGTTATACCGAAGCCCGTTTCAAAAAAATGGCCGAAGAAATGTTGGCCGATATCAACAAAGACACCATTGATTATCGTTTAAATTTTGATGATTCCTTAGAAGAGCCAACTGTTTTACCTGCAAAATTCCCCAACCTTTTGGTAAATGGCGCATCGGGCATTGCGGTTGGTATGGCCACCAATATGGCTCCGCATAATTTATCGGAAGTTATTGACGCTACCATTGCCTACATAGACAACAACGAGATTGAGATTAGCGAGTTGATGCAGCACGTTAAAGCTCCAGATTTCCCTACCGGAGGAATTATTTACGGTTACGAAGGAGTTAGGGAAGCATTTGAAACCGGACGTGGGCGTGTAATGATGCGTGCGAAAGCAGAAATAGAAACTTTGCCAAACGATAGGGAACGTATCATCGTTTCTGAAATCCCTTATCAGGTGAACAAATCGGTCATGATAGAGCGAACCGCTGATTTGGTTAACGAGAAAAAAATTGAAGGAATTTCTGAAATTAGAGACGAATCTGACCGAGAAGGAATGCGTGTGGTTTACGAGATTAAACGTGATGCCAATGCAGCCATCGTGCTAAACAATCTGTACAAGCATACAGCTTTGCAAACTTCTTTTAGTGTAAATAATATTGCGTTGGTACACGGCCGACCAATGATGCTGAACCTGAAAGATTTAATTCGCCATTTTGTGGATCATCGCCATGAAGTAGTAGTACGCAGAACCAAATACGAATTATCGGAAGCAGAAAAAAGAGCACATATTTTAGAAGGTTTATTGATAGCCTTAGATCACATTGAAGAAGTAATAAAATTGATTAGGGCTTCCTCCACCCCAGACGAGGCTCGTGAAGGTTTAATTGTAACATTTAATTTATCCGATTTACAAGCCCGAGCGATTTTAGATATGACGCTTCGCCGTTTAACGGGATTAGAGCGTGATAAAATAAAAGATGAGCATGCCGAATTAATGAAATTGATAGAGCATCTAAAATCTATTTTAGACAGCAAAGAGCTCAGGATGCAAATCATAAAAGATGAGTTGGCCGAAATAAAAAGCAAATATGGCGATGCACGTAGAACGGAAATTATTCATTCTGCCGCAGAAATGCTTACCGAAGATTTTATCGAAGATGAAGATGTGGTTATCACCATATCCCGCGAAGGTTACATCAAACGTACAGCACTTACAGAGTATCGCACACAAGGTCGTGGTGGTAAAGGATCTATCGGTTCAAACTCCAGAGACGAAGATTTCATCGAACATATTTTTGTAGCATCCAACCATAATTACCTTTTGTTCTTTACGGATAAAGGGAAATGTTATTGGTTAAGGGTTTTTGAAATCCCGGAAGGTACCAGAACAAGTAAAGGAAGAGCTTTGCAAAACATCATCAACATTGATAAGGAAGAGAAAATAAAAACTTATGTCAAAGTAGTAAACCTAAAAGACAAAGAATATTTAGAAAACAATTTTATTATCATGTGTACCAAAAAAGGTACTATCAAAAAAACCACCTTACAGGCTTACAGCAGACCAAGAGCAAATGGTATTAACGCCATTAATATTGCCGATGGTGATGAGCTGATTGAAACAAACTTAACTTCTGGCACATCAGAAATTTTGATGGCCTTAAAATCTGGAAGAGCTATTCGTTTCAATGAAGCTACGGTTAGACCAATGGGAAGAACTGCTACAGGAGTTCGTGGTATTAGATTAGCTAATGATAATGATGAAGTTGTTGGTATGATAAGTGTAGATTCTCCGGAGGTTACAGTTTTGGTGGTATCAGAAAATGGATACGGTAAACGTACAGATATTGATGATTACCGTGTTACCAACCGTGGTGGAAAAGGTGTAAAAACCATTAACGTTACCGAGAAAACAGGGCAATTAGTAACTATAAAAGACGTTACAGACAAAGATGATTTGATGATTATCAACCGATCTGGAATTGTAATCAGAATTGGTATTGATAAATTAAGGGTAATGGGCAGAGCAACACAAGGTGTGAGACTGATAACCCTAAAAGATGGAGATTCAATCGCTTCGGTTACAAAAGTGGAGCAAGAAGAGGCAGTTACGGAAGAGGCTTCGGGCAGCGAGCTTACGGGCAACGAGCTTACGGGCGACGAGCCTCGGGCTACGAGCGAAGAAGCAGACACCCAAGAACCATCTGCCGATGAAGATGAATTGGATATAGAAGAAGAGGAAGAGGACACTGAAGATGAGGAAGAGGATGACGAAGACGAAACAAAATAACAATATAAAACATTGAGCAACAAGCTTAAGCATCGATCAAACCATATTAAGGAAAGCCCGATGCCCGAAGCCCACATATCACATTATTATAACAAACTAATATCAAGCTTATGAAAAATACCATTTTAAGTCTATTAATGCTCACCACGTTCACGGCAGCCGTGGCACAAAAAAGTGAAATATCTGCTGCAAAGCAAAGCTATGCATTGTACGAGTTGGGCTTACAAACCAAAGCAGAAAATGCTAAGCAATTAATAACTTTGAATGACGCAAAAGTTGCAACAGACAAAGCTATGGTTAACGAAAAAACAAAAGATAATGGAGAACTCTGGGCTTATCGGAGTTTGATTTTATCTGCTATTTCTGCAACCGATACTTTGAATAAATCCAATGCAGAAAATGCTTTTAAAGGTGCGTTAGAATCTATCAATAAGGCAAAAGCTTTAGACAGTAAATCAGACTATGCCAAAATTATTGAGAGTGCAGAAAACAACCTGTCTGTTACGATGCAAAATAAAGGCTTAGCAGCTTTCAACAGCAAAAATTATTTGGAGGCATACAATTCCTTTAAATATATAGCTACAGTATTACCGAAAGATTCAACTTTTAATTTGTACACAGCTATTGCGGCAAACAATGCAGCTTTGTACGACGAGTCTATCAATTTTTACAATAAAACTCTAGTTATAAATCCTTCTAATCCAAATATTTATCACGAATTAGGGAAAGTGTATTTAACAAAATTGGATACTGCTTCCGCCCTTAAAACATTTGAAGACGGTAGTGCAGTTCATCCTAATAACATCAACCTTATTTTTGATGCTTTAAATATTTACTTAAATAGAGGTCAGTCGGCACAAAAAATCGGAAAGATTGAAACCGCAATTGCTAAGGATTCTTTAAATAAAACGCTGCGTTTTGTCGCAGGCATTGCTTACTCTGCTAATAAACAAATTGATAAAGCTGAGGGTGCATATAAAAAAGCAATTGCTTTAGACCCAAATTATCAAGAAGCGTATTACAACCTGGGTATTTTGTACATTAACAGAGGTAATGATTTTATAACTGCTGCCAACAAACTGCCTAATACAAAAGCCGGACAATTAAAATACGACGAATTGAAAAAAAGCTTTGATGCACAACTCAGCAAAGCGCAACCATTTATTGAAAAAGCATTAGAACTTAACCCGAAAGATGTTAGCACGATGAATACTTTAAGAGAAATTTACGTTAAGCTTAACAAATTGGATAAAGCCACAGCGCTCAAGAAAAAGATAGATCAGATGTAAAATTTAAAAAAAAACCACTTAATTAAGTGGTTTTTTTGTTTTAATATGAATCGGTTTATTATCTAAAGTTTTCATCTGGCAAAACAGAACCACCCAATCAAACTTAAATTTCCAAATTCGGGTTTAAAACCTCTTTGAACGAGTAATATTTTAAATTCTATATAGTCAAAACCAAAAATCACACTATCCACGGCTAAAAGAACGGGAGTATATTTGGAATATTTATTCATTCAAAAGAATGTGTGTTAAATCAGGAAGTGCAAAAATTGTAACCTATATTTAAAAATCGTTTATAGGAGTTGATTATATTAAGGTTTATTTTTAATTTTAAACTATTACCTGCTTCCTATCTCCACAAATTCCCTATCCACTTCTCCAACATAAATTTGCCTCGGACGACCGATTGGTTCTTTGTTTTCACGCATTTCTTTCCATTGTGCAATCCATCCCGGCAAACGGCCTAGGGCAAATAAAACGGTGAACATTTCTGTAGGGAAGCCTAAAGCACGGTAAATAATGCCAGAATAAAAATCTACGTTGGGATATAATTTGCGTTCCACAAAATATGGGTCGCTGATGGCTACTTCTTCTAATTTTTTGGCAATATCTAAAACCGGATCATTTATACCTAATTTCTCTAAAATATCGTCGCAAGCTTTCTTGATGATTTTTGCACGAGGGTCAAAGTTTTTGTAAACACGATGGCCAAAACCCATTAAACGGAAAGAATCTGTTTTGTCTTTGGCTTTATTTACCCATTTATCCACATCGCCACCATCGTTTCTAATCTGTTCCAACATTTCTATAACTGCTTGGTTAGCACCACCATGCAATGGACCCCATAAAGCAGAGATTCCGGCGGAAATAGAAGCGTACAAGTTACAGTCGGACGATCCTACAATTCTAACGGTAGAGGTAGAACAATTTTGTTCATGGTCTGCATGCAGAATCAACAGAACGTTCATAGCATCAACAATCACAGGGTCTATGTAAATTTCTTCTGTACGCTGACCAAAAGTCATATTCAGGAAATTGCTCACATAACTAAACCTGTTTTGAGGGTAGATGTAGGGATGACCTAAAGACTTTTTATAAATCCATGACACTATGGTAGACATTTTTGCCAGCAATTTGATGATGGTCAAATCAAACTCTTCTGGCGTTGGTCGTGGATTTAAAGACTCGGGATAAAATGAAGATAAAGAGCAAACCAATGATGATAATTGGCCCATTGGATGAGATTTTGAAGGAAACCCATCAAAAAATTTCTTCATATCCTCATGCACTAACGTGTGCTTGCTAATTTCGTTCTGAAAGCCTGTTAATTGATCTTGAGTGGGTAAATTTCCATAAATCAGTAAATAGGCAACTTCCAAAAAGGTAGATTTTTCGGCCAGCTGTTCTATTTGGTAACCTCTGTATTTTAGCACACCAATTTCACCATCTAAAAAAGTGATGGCACTTTTTGTTGCACCCGTATTTTTGTATCCGTTATCTAAGGTTATGTAGCCGGTTTGATCTCTTAATTTTGATATGTCAATGGCCTTTTCTTTCTCAGTTCCTTCGATAATTGCAAACTCAAATATCTTATCTTCTAATTTAATGGTTGCTGTACTTGGCATATTTATAGGATTGTGATTGCAAACTTAATAATTACAATGATTTATTTTTGAAGTTTAAAAAGGATTTTTAGTTAATTTTATATAAAGTGTAAAGAGCATTACTTATTTAAACCTTGATTGAAATTTTTAAATTTTGCACACAAATAACCAGTAATTGTTTGTCTAAACTTAAATAATCTAATTATGTATTAGTTTTTGGCTACATCATATAATTCATACCAGTCTTGCTTATCCAAATCAATATCAAAAGCTTTTACGATATTTCTGATACGCCCTTCATTTTGAGTGCCAATTAAAGGCAATGCGCCCAACTTAACTATCCAGGCCGCAGCAATAGATTCTATATCTGCATCGTACTTTTGAGCAATTGCCTGCAATTTTTCTCTTAATTTAACCGCCTTTTCATCCGTACCATTTGCAATTCTACCTTCTGCCAATGGCGCAGATGCTAAAGGGCGCATGTATCGTTGCTTGATATAATCTATCTGTCCGTTATCTAAAGCATTCGTATTTAGCAAGTTCAGTTCGATGTGGTTGGTTACAATAGGCATTCCTAAATAGGATGCCAACAATTGGTGCTGAAAAACAGAGAAATTGCTTACGCCAATATTCTTGATTTTTCCTACGTCTTTTAATCGTCTCAAGGTTGCTGCAGTTTCTTCCAAATCGGCAATTGGATCAAAATGGTTGAGCAAGAAAATATCTATGTAATCAGTTTTTAAATTTTGGAGAGATTGATCGACACTTTTAATGATGTGCTCTCCAGATATATCAAAATGTTTCAACCTAACATCGGGCTGCGAAACATCAGGAACACGTAAACCGCATTTGGTAAATAAAATTACGTCCTCTCTTTTAAAAGCTTTGTTGGCTAATAATTGGCCGAAAAGTTTTTCGCACTGGTAGTTTCCATATATATCGGCGTGGTCGAAGGTATTGATACCCAAGTCTAAACATAAATTTATGATGCGTTCCATTTGGGCTGCACCGCCATTTTCTTGATTATCCCACCTGTAAAAACCGTAAATTGCTGGTGAAACTTTTGGCCCAGAATCGCTTAAATAAACTTTTTCCATTCTAATAATTTTATGATGCAATTATAGCTTATAATACTAAAGAAAAGAAACAAAATTGCTATTTCTGATTAGCTGCGCAGCTTTTTTAAAATCTGTTTTATCAAACCCGGACCTTCATAAACAAAGCCAGTATAAATCTGTACAAGTGCCGCACCTGCCTCCATTTTTTCCAATGCATCACTGGCACTGTGTATTCCACCAACACCAATTATAGGGAAAGATTGATTAGATTTTTCTGAAAGGTATCGAATCACTTCCGTGGAGCGATTTTTCAATGGTTCACCGCTCACCCCTCCCATTTCTTCTATTAAGTTTTTTGGCGAGCTTAAGCCTTCTCGGGATATGGTTGTGTTTGTGGCAATTATGCCAGCTATTTTTGTTTCTTTAACAATTTCAATAATATCATCCAACTGTTGGATGCTTAAATCTGGAGCGATTTTTAAAAGTATGGGGCGTGAGATATTATTTTTAAAATTTCTGTTTTCAAGAGTATTCAATATGTGTTTTAAAGGTTCTTTTTCCTGTAATGCCCTCAGATTTGGTGTATTTGGCGAACTTACGTTCACTACGAAATAATCTACCACATCAAACAAAGCATCAAAGCATTTCACGTAATCATCTACTGCATTTTCATTTGGCGTAGCTTTATTTTTGCCGATGTTACCACCGATAATCAAACCATCCCTTTTAACTGTTGCCAATTTTTTTGCCAGTGCTTCCACCCCATCGTTATTAAAACCCATGCGGTTTATGATGGCTTTGTCGGCTTTAAGCCTGAACATTCTCGGTTTTTCATTTCCAGATTGCGCTAATGGAGTAACGGTACCCACCTCAATAAACCCGAAACCAAAATTTGCGAATTCTTCTATAAAATCGCCATTTTTATCAAAACCTGCGGCCAATCCAACTGGGTTTTTAAAATGCAAACCAAAAACTTCACGCTCTAAACTCTTGTGCTCTATTTTGTAATACGATTTTATCGCACTATTTACCGGAGCAATTTTGTGCATTTTCTTTAACCAATCTGTCACAAAATAATGGATTTTTTCAGGGTCGAACTTAAAAAGAATAGATTTTATGAGTGAATACATTGGGCAAACTTAAAAAGAATAATATTTTATTATTTAGACTTCAATAAATAATTTTTTCAAATATGTGGTACAGTTTAATTTGGGCGTTTTAACACGCTGTACGCTCTATCTTTTTGGCAAAAAGCCAAAAAGGATGCCGCTGCCATCGTTAACGCCTTACTGGAAATTATAATATATTGATTGTTAAAACATAATCTCAAATAGTTTCCAAACTCAGGTTATCAATTATGAATTTATCTTTAATAGGCATTAAATCTTTGCTATTTTTGCGATAAATTAAGCACTAAGATTTGGATTATTTACAAGGATTAAACCCCTCGCAAAGGGAAGCAGTTGAGCAAACACAAGGACCGGTAATGATAGTTGCGGGTGCAGGATCCGGAAAAACCCGTGTTATAACTTACCGTGTGGCTCACCTGATTAATAAGGGCGTTGATGCATTCAACATTTTGGTACTAACGTTCACCAACAAAGCTGCCAAAGAAATGCGTGAACGTATTGTTAAGGCAGTAGGCACTGAAGCCAAAAACCTTTGGATGGGAACCTTCCACTCTGTATTTGCCAAGATTTTAAGAGTGGAAGCCAATAAAATAGGTTACCCAAATAATTTCACCATTTACGATACGGATGACAGTAAAAGTTTAATTAGGGCCATTTTGAGAGAAATGAATTTGGATGATAAGCTATACAACGCAAACTTTGTTTATGGCCGAATTTCGATGAGTAAAAATAACCTTATTTCTGTGGCTGAATACCAACAAAATGAACAGATACAAGCCGACGATTTATCAAGCGGAAGAGGTCAGTTGGGAAAAATTTACGAAACCTATACCAACCGTTGTTTCAAGGCTGGCGCAATGGATTTTGACGATCTGCTTTTTAAGACCAACGTATTATTGAAAGACCATCCAGATGTATTATATAAGTATCAGAACAAGTTCAAATTTTTAATGGTGGATGAGTATCAGGATACTAACTTTTCGCAATACCTGATTGTAAAAAAGCTGGCTGCCATTAATTATAATTTATGTGTGGTTGGAGATGATGCACAAAGCATATATGGTTTCCGTGGAGCTAATATCCAAAACATCCTAAATTTTCAAAAAGATTATCCCGAAGTTAAGGTTTTTAAGCTCGAGCAAAATTACCGTTCTACCCAGAACATTGTAAACGTTGCCAACAGTATCATCGCAAAAAATACCAATCAGTTAGAAAAGAATGTATTTTCTGCCAATGAAACTGGCGATAAAATAAGGGTTAGTCGTGCTTTTTCTGATAACGAAGAAGGTAAAAACGTTGCCGAAACCATATTGCAGGAACGGGGCAATAAAAGCTTAAATTTTAAGGATTTCGCTATTTTATATCGCACCAATGCACAATCTCGTTCGATGGAAGAAGGTTTGCGCAAGCTTAACGTTCCGTATAAAATATATGGTGGCGTATCTTTTTATCAACGTAAGGAAATAAAAGACTTGATTGCATACTTCAGATTAACTTTTAATCCAAATGATGAAGAAGCATTAAAAAGAGTGATTAATTATCCGGTTAGGGGAATTGGTAAAACTACTATTGATAAAATCATCATCGCCGCCGATCAACAAAACAAAACCCTTTTCGAGATACTTTCCAATGCCAACCAATTTTTAGAAAACCGAGCTGCTACATCTGTAACCAGCTTTTCGGAAATGATTAAAAGCTTTGCAATCGTTTCAAAAAACAACAAAGCCTATGATGCTGCCCTGCACATTGCCCAACATTGCGGTTTGTTGAAAGATTTGTATGACGATAAATCTGTAGAAGGCTTAAATCGGTATGAAAACCTACAAGAACTACTGAACGGTATTAAAGAATTTGCTGAGCGTGAAGATATTGAAGACCGTGGTTTAGATGTTTATATGCAGGATATTGCCTTGCTAACCAATGATGATAACGAAAAAAACAAAGATGCGGATACAGTTTCTTTAATGACTATTCATTCTTCGAAAGGCTTGGAGTTTCCGCACGTTTTCATTGTTGGATTGGAGGAAAATCTTTTCCCTTCGCAGATGTCTTTAAATTCAAGGTCTGATTTAGAAGAAGAACGCCGTTTGTTTTATGTGGCGATAACCAGAGCGGAGAAAAAACTAACCATTTCTTACGCTACTTCGCGTTTTAGGTTTGGTACACTGATAAATTGCGAACCATCTAGGTTCTTGGATGAAATTGAACCTCAATACTTGGAGCTCGATTTTCAGAAACGACAAACAAAACCTAGCTCCAGTTTTGATAGTGAAAGAACAGCTTGGCAAGGAAGAAAAGTTGAAACGGGTGATACTTATTCCAAACCTAAAGCAGCACAGCCCAATCAGGTAAAAACCACTGCACTTTTGGCGAAAGCTCACGTACCTTCCGAAGGTTTTGCGCCCGATAACACAGCTGATTTGCAAGTAGGACAAGAAGTTGAGCACGAGCGTTTTGGTTATGGAAAAGTAATTACTTTAGAAGGTAATAAAAACGATATTAAAGCCACTATTTCCTTTAAAGAAGGCGGACAAAAGCAATTGTTGCTAAAATTTGCTAAACTCCGAATCGTGAAATAAAATTCTTTGCTAGAATTGATTTGGCGCAAATAAGTTTGTTGGTAAATATTGGGTTAACCTGCCTATAAATTTTAGGTAATTTTTATAAATTTCAAAAATTACTTTCTTTCATAAAATTAGCCTTATGAGCAAAGCCACCGCTATTAAATTATTTGAACAAAAACAAGTTCGCAGTATTTGGAATGAAGAGGATCAGAAATGGTATTTTTCTATTGTTAATGTTATTGCAATACTTACGGATCAATCTGATTTTCAAAAAGCCCGAAAATATTGGAACAAATTAAAAGAGAGACTTTTAGCGGAAGGAAATGAAACGGTGACAAATATTCACCAGTTGAAAATGCTAGCTGAAGATGGCAAAATGCGGCTTACCGATGTTGCTGATACCGAACAACTTTTCCGTTTAATACAATCTGTACCATCGCCTAAAGCAGAACCTTTTAAATTATGGATAGCTCAAATAGCAAGAGAAAGACTAGACGAAATTGAAGACCCTGAAATTGGAATAGATCGCTTAATGGAAACCTACCTTAAAAAAGGTTACAGCAAAGAATGGATAAATCAACGTTTAAAAAGTATTGAAGTTCGTAAAGAGTTGACAGATGAATGGGACGAACGAGGTGTAAAAAAAGGGCAAGAATACGCAATATTAACTGACGAAATAACCAAAGCTTGGAGTGGATTGACAGTAAACGAATACAAAAAGCAAAAAGATTTAAAGAAAGAGAATTTAAGAGATAATATGACCAATCTAGAATTGGTACTTAATATGCTGGCTGAGGCATCAACAACCGAGATAAGTAAAGACAAAAAGCCAAAAACCTTTTCAGAAAATAAAGATGTGGCAAAAAAAGGTGGTAATGTAGCCAAAGCAGCTCGGCTACAATTAGAAGAAACAACAGGCAAAAAAGTAGTTAGCAACCTATCTGCTAAAAAAATATTAGAAAATAAAAATAAACTATTGAAGGATAAGTAGATAAGTCTTTCCACAATATAGAAATGTAATTATCTTAGACTGCATAATAAAACAAAATAAAAACAACTATTTTGTTAAAGAATTGGGACAAATGCAATTCTTGCTTAGATTTGCCAAACTTCGCATCGTAAAATAAAAACCAAGATAAAATAGAACCTTGGAAAACAATGTAATATGACTAATAACATCCCAACAACTTTTGATTACAATACCTCTCGCGAAAAGCTTATAGTAGCAGAATACGGCCGTAATGTGCAAAATATGGTACATTATATTTGTGCCTTGCCTACAAAGGAAGAACGTAATCGCTATGCTCAAGTAGTTATAGATATGATGGGTTTTTTAAATCCACACTTGCGAGACGTACCAGATTTTAAACACAAATTATGGGACCATTTGCATATCATCTCAAAATTTCAGATTGATGTAGATTCTCAGTATCCGTTGCCTTTACAAGAAGCCCTAAATTTTAAACCTAAGGCTTTGGCTTATCCTCAAAACCGAATCAAATTTAAGCATTACGGTCATACAGTAGAAATGATGATAAAAAGAGCCAAAGAAATTACCGAAATGGATAAGAAAAACCACATGGTAAATTCTATAGCCAACTTCATGAAAATGGCTTACGTGGTATGGAATAAAGATCATGTAACCGATGAGCAAATACTTTCAGATTTACGCGAAATGTCTAACGGCGAGTTGGATACCAATCATATTGTTTTTCATAAGATAGAAATAAAACCGCCTGTTGTGAACAATCCTCGTAACGCCAAAACCAATGTTAAAGGTCGCAACAATTACAGTAAAGGTGGTACTGGGACTGGGGCGTCCAACCAAAACAACCGTACAAAAAGCAACTACGGTAACGCTGGTGGTAAAAAAAGTTATTAATACTTACCTGAAACAAAGCAATAAAATATATGAGTGCATTTGAGATTCGTGGCGGAAAACCCCTAAAAGGCGAAATTATACCGCAGGGAGCAAAGAATGAAGCTTTACAAATACTGTCGGCAGTATTATTAACCGACCAAAAAGTTACCGTCAGCAATATCCCAGATATTGTAGATGTTGTAAAACTGATAGAGTTGCTTGCAGATTTGGGTGTAGAAGTAAATCGCTTAAATAAAGATACCTACGAATTCAGGGCGGCCAATATCAACCTAGAGTTTTTTGGTTCACAGACTTTTAAAAATAAAGGTGGTAGTTTACGTGGTTCCATTATGATTGTTGGGCCACTTTTGGCTCGTTTTGGTAAAGCAGCAATTCCGAAACCAGGAGGCGATAAAATTGGCCGTCGCAGATTGGACACACACTTTTTGGGTCTCGAAAAATTGGGTGCAAAGTTTAATTATAATGCAGAAACAGGCTTTTTTAACATAGATGCTACTCAGTTAATAGGAACATTTATTTTATTGGAAGAAGCATCCGTTACCGGGACAGCCAACATTGTCATGGCCGCTGTTTTAGCAAAGGGAACTACATCCATATATAATGCCGCATGCGAACCATATTTGCAACAATTGTGCAAAATGTTGAACCGAATGGGCGCAAAAATTTCTGGTATTGGTTCCAACTTGTTAACCATAGAAGGTGTTGAGGGCTTACAAGGAACCGAACATCGTTTACTCCCGGATATGATAGAAATCGGTTCTTTCATAGGATTGGCGGCAATGACGGAGTCGGAAATTACCATTAAAAATGTTTGTTATAACGAATTGGGTATCATTCCAAATACCTTCCGCAGATTGGGGATAGAGTTTGAATTGCGTAACGACGATATTTATATCCCATCTCAAAAACATTACGAGATAGATACTTTTATTGATGGATCTATCCTCAACATTGCCGATGCTCCTTGGCCAGGCTTCACGCCCGATTTACTTTCCATAGTTTTGGTGGTGGCCACACAAGCAAAAGGTTCAGTGCTCATTCATCAAAAAATGTTCGAAAGTCGCCTATTTTTTGTAGATAAACTGATTGATATGGGCGCACAAATCATTCTTTGCGATCCACACCGTGCAACCGTAATCGGTCTCGACAAAAAATACGCCTTGAAAGGCATCGAGATGACTTCGCCTGATATCCGTGCAGGAGTTTCGTTGCTGATAGCCGCACTCTCTGCACAAGGTCGTTCCATTATCCACAACATCGAACAAATAGAGAGAGGTTACCAAGATATAGACACTAGGTTAATGGCCTTGGGAGCAGATATTCGTAGGATTTAATTTTTTTTGAAGCGTAAATCGCTGCTTTCTATTAAACTCGTTCCTGCTTTCCACTGAACCGCTCCCAAACTCCCAAAGAGTGCTGACTTTCAGCCGCTTTTTTTGGCTAGTGAAGTTGATGCTTAAGATCGTAATTTAAAATTGCAAAAAAAGCCCTAGTTGAACTATATAGCACATATACAGATGATTGATGTATATGACGGGTAAATGTCGGGTAAAAGTTTTTCTAAATACTTTGACAATTTAATTTCTGACCTTAAAATTGTCAAAACTTTTAAATTATGAAATTATGAAACAACCAGAATTAGGGAAAAAAATTTCCAAACTGAGAACAGCAAAAGGATTAACCCAGGAAGAACTTGTTGAGAAATGCAACATTAGTGTGAGGACAATTCAAAGAATTGAAGCTGGTGAAGTAACCCCAAGAAGCTATACAATTAAAACAATTTTAGCTGCTTTGGATTATGACCTCAGTAAAATGTCTGAAAAAGAGAATAACTTTTTTGACTCTTTAACTGGGTGGGTAAAAAGATTTATGTTAATAAATATTGATGTTCAAAAACCATCTGATTTTTTGACTAAGCAACTTAACATCGCGTGGATATTTGGTGTTATCTATTTCATCATTGGTTTTTTTGAAGGTGCGGCTGATTATTTTTTAATTAAAGATGACAAAATGATTTACAGCAGTGGTATTTATGTTGCGATAAAACTAATTTCATTGATCACATTTGCTTTTTTTCAACGTGGTTTCATTATGATTGGAGGGTTGTTTAGAAATTACTTGCTTAAAATAATGTCTTTTATTATGATTATTGCAATAGTGTTGCTAAACGGTTTCGATATAATTTCAATATTTTATGATTCAATAGAGTATGAATTTGTTGCAGGGGCTTCAGCACTTACCTTTGGTATCATAGGAATTATTTATGGAATATCATTAATGAGATTAAAAAGTTCGGTGGGCGGAATTTCTAAATACGCCGGACTTTTAGAGATAATTGGAGGATGCTTTTTATTAACAATAATTCTGGCATTTGTTGGATTGGTTATATATATCCCAGCTGTACTATTAGAGGTAATTATTATTTTTAAGGTAATCGAAATAATAAAGACCAAACAAAAAGAAAACAACTTTGCATAACACGCGGTTATAAATATGTCTGGTTTAGTGGGTTTGCGAGCGTATCTTACGACATCAAAGCTCACTATGCATAATAAATTCTTAGCTCGGCAATCCAGCACGTTTCATACTACAATCCGTTAGCTCAACCCATTTAAAATGTTAAACAAACCAACAAGCCAACAAATATTCGGTATAAATTCTGAGCAAGATTTTAGCGATATGGCTTTGCAGGTTTTTCATTACCAGGTTGGAAATAATCCTATATATAATGAATTTGTTAAACATCTTAAAGTAGATGTATCTACGGTTACCAATCTCCAAGATATTCCATTTTTACCTATCAATTTTTTCAAAGATCATAAAATTTTAAGTGGCAATTCTGACGCTAAGATCGTGTTTACTAGTTCCGGTACAACGGCATCGGCGCAAAGCCAACATTTTGTAAGTGATGTAAGCATTTATGAAATGAGTTATTCCAAAGCTTTTCATCAATTTTATGGAGATATAAAGGAATGTTGCATTTTAGCGATATTACCCAATTATTTGGAAAGAGATGGCTCTTCTTTAATTTATATGGTGAATGATCTGATTGCAAAAAGCAATCATCCAAACAGCGGTTTTTTTCTCTACAATACCAACCAACTATTAGAAATTTTGAAGAAATGCAAATTGCAGAAACAGAAAACCCTTTTAATTGGAGTTACCTATGCGCTTTTAGATTTTGTAGAAAAACACCAAATTAATTTCCCTGAACTAATAGTTATGGAAACTGGGGGAATGAAAGGCAAACGAAAAGAAATCATACGAGAAGAATTGCATCAAATCTTACAAAATGGTTTTGGTGTGCCCAGCATACATTCAGAATATGGTATGACAGAATTGTTGTCGCAAGCCTACTCTACCGGAAACGGTATTTTTGTTTGTCCACCATGGATGAGAGTACTCATTAGAGACACCAATGATCCATTATCTTTTGTACAAGACGGCAAAACTGGCGGCATTAACGTCATAGATCTAGCAAACGTTAATTCTTGTTCCTTCATAGCTACTCAAGATTTAGGAAAAATACATTATCAAAATAGTTTCGAGGTTTTAGGAAGGTTCGATAATAGCGACATTCGGGGTTGTAATTTGTTGATAGAATAATAAAATATCGAATTAAACTATGCTCTTAAAATCTTGTCTATTTCTAGACTAATTTATGACACAGTAACTCGCTTGTTTAAAATCTGCCAACCTCCAATTATCGTAAATACCATCAAATTAAATCGAACAAGATGAAAACTTCATTATTTATAATCACATTAATAGCTTACACCACTTTTATGGCTTGCGGCCAATCAAAAAACAAGGTCGCAGAAAGTAAGGTAAAATCTACCCAATCAAATGCTGAATTGAAAAAGAAATTAAGTCCGCTTGCTTACGAAGTTATGGTAAACAAAGACACCGAAATGCCCTTTAAAAATGCCTATCACGATAACCACGAAAAAGGAATTTACGTGAGTGCCGCTACGGGAGAGCCACTTTTCAGTTCAGAAGATAAATTTGATTCGGGTACCGGATGGCCGAGTTTTTCAAAACCCATCAATCAAGAATCTGTAGCGGTAGCCAGCGATGAGAGTATGGGAATGTCGAGAGACGAAGTGGTAGAACGTGCTAATGGTTTGCACTTGGGTCACGTATTTAATGATGGCCCGCAACCCACGGGGCTAAGATACTGCATTAATTCTGCGGCCTTAAAGTTTATAAAGAAAAAATGATGAAGGTGGTTGAGCGTAGCCGAAACCCTTTATATTGCCTTCGACTACGCTCAGGCTGCCTTAAAAAGGGTGGTTGAGCATAGTTCGAAACCTAAGACATCCAAGCAACCACGGGTTTTACATTAAATCCTGTGGTTAATATTTTCTCGTAATCTAAACCTATTGTTAAATCTAACCAATCTGGATTTACTCCTCGTATGATTCTTTCTTTTTGCACTCTAGTGAAATGATTGATGGCCTTAAACCTTATATCCGCACATACTTCGTTGTTCAGCTCCTCAAAATACACCAAGCGTGTTAATTGCTGACCGGCGTCAAAAAACAAGTTGGGCATCATTCTATAAAAACTCATCGTCTTCATCATATTGGTACTCAAACCCACGTGTAAATTATTGCGGTTTCTGTCGGTTACTATAAACACATACTTTTTCATAATGCTGTTTTTAAATTGTTGAAAAAAATTGCTTTGCTAACTAAATAATTTTACTAATTTTATTGGCACAATAATACTAATTATTTTAGTATTTTGTGTATTTGTTTATATCTTTATAAAACATTTTAAAAATCATCTGAGCTTTTGATTATCAATATT
>ENA-OFCE01000315-OFCE01000315.1-metagenomes-genome-assembly--contig:-NODE-315-length-32934-cov-5.626296_pt1 | contig 32934 bp, 26 predicted proteins | sample MGYA00153388_OFCE01 | MGnify analysis MGYA00153388 | reverse complement strand
CACAAATCAATTAAATTGATGTTTAATTAATTGCTCTCTTAGCTCAAGGGGTCATGGTAAGAAAGCAACCTAAAAGAAGTCGTGATTGCCTGTATCTGCATCTAAGTCGATTCGTGCCGGACAGTATGCACCAGGAACATTGCAATAGCGGCATTCCCAATGGCTTGGCGCTTGAGGTGGGGGAGTAGCGCCACTGATGATAGCAACAGTTTGGCGGAAGAACTCCTTGAATTGACTGTCAACCTCTGATGGGTAAATTTCCACTATGTCATCGGGATACACCAGCCGTCCTGCGGGGGGATGACTTTGGCAGAGACGTTGACCTTGTGGCGAGAGAGGAAACAGCAGCATATAAATCAGCACTTGCATCCGGTGTGCAGCTTTACGTTTGCCCGATTTACAGTCCTCGATGATAAGCTGACCGTTCTCAATCACTACAATGTCTGGCTTGCCACCGATGTCGCAAGTCTTGCCGTTAATTGTGAATGAGTTATCATCCTCAACGTACACAGCAGACCCTTGGGCTTGATGTTTCATTGCCCGTTGGATTACCATCTCGTCATGTGCAGAGGAGTCAAAATCACTGGGTCGTTTGGGGAACTGGTAGTGAGCCGAAGACCATGCTGTATGTTTACACTGCTTTTCTTCGCCCATTAAGCTAGAAAGCCAAGTCACCCAGATATAAGGTTTTGAACGTTTTTTGGCGGGTTGAATTGTTTTGGTTTCCTTGGGGAGTTTGGTAGACGTTGATTTGCGAGTCGTCTTAGGTTTTCGATTTGAAGAAATTGAGAAATCTTGTCCTGATTCTTCGGGAAAAAGAGAAAGTTGTCGTATTTCCATAATTTGAATGCCTCAAATTCACTGGGAGGGGTTATTGAATTTACCTTTAAATCCACAATAAACTTGATTTTTCTCAAAGTCAGTTACCGATTGATTACACTTAGAATCAAACTAAGTGTAAGGTTAGTTACACTTAGAAAGGGAAACTTATCCTAGTCTAAAAATATTTCATACTGTTAATGAGACTATTTATGTCATGGATTAATTTTTTGAGAGAAATGGCTGATGATTTTGATTTATCTCCAGAGCAGACACAAGTTTTTATAATTCGCTTTGATGAGAAAAATAAACAAAAGGCTGAGAAGGAGATGGAAAAACTTTTTTTAGAAAATCTAGGCTTAGATAAGCCAGCTTATGTAAAACGAAGGCAAGGCATCTATGGGAAGTTTACTTGGGGCAAACAAAAACCAAAAGGTTGTCGTGAACTCATTAACGCTGGCTCACACAAAGCAGAAAAATTACGAAAATGGCTAGAAAGCAAGTACAACGAGCAGCAAGTGATAGAGGAATCAGACTCCCATTCTTCCACTGCAACCGTTGTGGGCGAGATAGCAAGGGATTGGCGCGGAAAGTTCCGATCGCTCATCGACATTAAGACAGAAGGTTTTGTAGGTCGTAAATACGTTTTCGATAAGATTGAAGATTTCCTGAGCAACAAGCCCAACGGTTATTTCACCATCGAAGGCGACCCCGGCTTGGGTAAAAGTACCATACTCGCCGAGTACGTCCGGCGACATGAATGCGTAGCTCATTTCAACGATCGCCTGGGAAGCCCCAACCGCACTAGCCAATTCCTAGAGAGTGTCTGCACGCAACTGATTGCCAAATACCGCTTGCCCTACTCAGAACTGCCGCCCGATGCGAACCAAAACAATACTTTTTTGGGAAAACTGTTACTAGAAATCAGCGAGCAACTCAAGCCAGGAGAGCGACTGGTAATCGTTGTTGATGCGCTGGATGAAGTTGACCCAGACAGCCAGGAAAAGAGCAAAAACATCCTCTACCTGCCCCGCTACTTGCCTAAAAATGTTTACTTCGTGATGTCACGGCGGCGGGGAGTCGATCTTCTGTTTGGGGTTGAGACCCCGAAGCACCTGTTTGACCTGATGGCAGAGGAATACGCTGACCTTAGCTTACAAGATGTCCGGGCCTATATTCGGCAGCACGTTAATGAGCATGAGCGACTGCGCCAGTGGATTGAGGGTAACGGCTTGACAGTCGAAGATTTCATCACCCAACTAGCCGACAAGAGCGAAAACAACTTTATGTATCTACGCTGCGTGCTAGTAGAAATTGAGGATGGAATTTACCAAGATGCAAGCATTGAAAGCTTACCCCAAGGATTGGAAGCCTACTACGAAGACCATTGGCAACATATGGGTATGACCATTGAGCCGTTGCCACGCCGCAAAATCAAGATTGTATATGTCTTGGCTGAACTGCGCGAACCAGTCTCACGCCAAACAATTGCTAGTTTTGCCCGTGAGGATGTATCCATAGTCCAAGAGGTACTAGACGGTTGGCGGCAATTTTTACACGACGAAGCAGCCGATGGGCAAACCCGCTATAGCGTATATCACTCAAGCTTTTCTGATTTTCTGTACCGTAAGGACATTGTTCAGGCAGTTGGGGAGACGATTATTCAAGACATTAATACTCTGATTGTGGACGACTTAACAGGAGGGATTGGGGATGAGTGAGATCGGCAACCAATTAGCCAGCCTGCCGCCTGAAAAAAGAGACTATGCCTTGAAACACTTGCCTACTCACATAGCAAAAGCAGGTCGGGCTAAACAATTGCACCGTTGGCTGACTGACTTCAATTTTATAGAAGCTAAAGTTTCTGCTTTCGGGCCACAACCACTAATTGAGGATTATGACTTGGCTTTCACTTCTGACACCTTTAATTCTGAAGATTGGGTTAAGAATAAAACTGAAATTCTGAGAATAATTCAAAGTGCACTGCGGTTGTCCGCGCATATTTTGGAGCAGGATAAGACGCAACTGGTAGGACAATTATTAAGTCACTTGTTGTACTTTGATACACCGGAAAAACCTGAGATTCAACGATTTATCCAACAGGTGAAGCAAGAAAAAAAAACGTATTTGCGTTGCTTAACACCAAGCTTGACGCAAGCTGGTGGGCAGTTATTACGCATACTAAAAGGTCATACGCAAGTTGTAGGAGCTGTAGCGGTGACACCGGATGGCAAGCGGGTGATTTCGGCTTCATCTGACACTACTCTTAAAGTTTGGAATCTGGAAACAGGTCAGGAGTTTTTTACCCTCGTCGGTCATAGCAACGCTGTAACATCTGTGGCAGTAACACCAGATGAGAAGCTCGTGATTTCGGGGTCATTTGATAACACTATCAAAATCTGGAATTTAGAAACTGGTCAACAACATTTCACCTTCACGGGTCATACTAACTTTATAAATACTGTAATAGTGACTCCGAATGGGAAGCAGGTGATTTCGGGGTCAGGCGATAAAACTATCAAGGTTTGGAACCTGGAAAATAAAAGGGAGCTTTTTACTCTTAAAGGTCATACAAGTGATGTTACATCACTTGCAGTTACCCCGAATGGGAAACAAGTGATTTCAGGGTCGGGCGACAACACTATCAAAGTTTGGGATCTGGAAAGTAGGAGGGAACTTTTTACCTTCACAGGTCATACAAGTGATGTACTGGCTGTAGTAGTTACCCCAGACGGCAAGCGCTTAATCTCTGGTTCATTAGACACCACTATGAAAGTTTGGGATTTGGAAAGCAAAAAGGAAATTTTAACCCTCACTGGTCATAAAGAATCTGTACGTACTGTGGCAGTTACCCCAGATGGTAAGTATTTAATCTCGGGTTCAGTAGACGCACTTAAAAGCTGGAATCTAGGAACCGGAGAGGAAATCTTTGCTCTCACAAGTCACACAGATTTTGTATTAGCTGTGGTAATCGCAGCGGATGGCAAGCAAGTAATTGCTGCTTCACACGAAATTATAAAAATCTGGGATCTGGAAGCAGAAAAGGAACTTTTTACCATCACAGGGCATATAGACTCTGTACTGGATATGGCCATGACACTCGATGGAAAATTGTTAATTTCCAGTTCGGCTGACAATACTCTAAAAGTATGGGATTTGGAATTAAGAAAAGAATTATTCAATCTAAAACTAGAACGAATAAAAAAATATAACAACCAGCAAGCTCTGGCATTCAGCCCTGATTCCAAGCATTTTGCTTATAGCTTATATAACCTTATTAGAGTTGTTACTTCAGAAAATGGATATAGAAATTTTTTCTGCTGCGGACATTCTAAGCGGATAACTGCGGTAGAGTTTACACCGGATAGCCAGCGATTGGTTACGGGTTCAGAAGACCAAACAGTTAAAATATGGGATTTAAAAACAGGAAAGGAAATTTCTACGTTATTTGGTCATACCAAAGAGGTGCGAACTGTAGCTGTAACATCAGATGGTAGACAGATCATTTCAGGGTCACGGGACAACACGCTCAAAGTTTGGAATCTGGAAACAAGAAAGCAACTTTTTACCCTTATAGGTCATAGAGACGGAGTAAATACTGTGGCAGTGACCCCGGATAATAAGCAGGCGATTTCGGGCTCATGGGACAACACACTCAAAGTTTGGAATTTAGAAACTGGAGAGGAAGTTTTTACCCTTATAGGTCATATTAGAGGGGTGTTTGATGTGGCAGTAACACCGGATGGTAAGCGGGTGATTTCTGTATCAAATGACTTCACTCTTAAGGTCTGGGATTTGAAGCGTCGGGAGGTGATTGCCAGTTTTAGTGGGGAGAGTCCGTTAATTTGCTGTGCTGTTTCGCCGGATGGGGTGACGATTGTTGCGGGTGAGTTATCGGGGCGAGTGCATTTCTTGCGCTTGGAGGGGATGTAATGCAGTCAACTTTGATGCGCTCTTAAGTTGACACTAATGGGCACTGCCGTGTCCCTACCTACGCTCTCTGTGTACCTCACGCTTCATGAAAAGGGCTGTAACTTTTTTCACTTGCACCCTCCAAATGGAGGGGGTTATTGTCACTGTCAAAAATCACCAAATACGGTGATTTTGCGGGCATTAGATGCAACTAAAATTGGCATTAAAGCACTAATTTAATCGAGATAGTGACATGGCTACTTACTTAGAGCAAACAAGAACTGAACGAAATCGCAACTCATTATTACGCTGGTTAAAACAACAGAAAATTCAAGTGGGCGACATTCCCTTCCTCGGCATTTGCCTAGCCTCACTCATCTACTTCAGCCTTCACGACCCGCTCCTAATAACAACTTTAGGCTGCTCCAGCATAGTCTTTTTGAGTTTGTGGCACACCGCTAAAGCAATCCCAATTGTAGAGCGATATATCGGCTGCAAAATTCGATTTTGGCACATTACCACTGCCATCATCACCTCCACTGCACTGTGCTCCGTGCTCGATTCCCCCGCCAACGCCATCTTCCTCTCCGGCTTAGAAGAATTCATGAAAGAGCTAGCAGAAGGAGCCTCTTCAGCGGGAGGCGAAGCCATTGATCCCGAGGTCATCGAACTGATTTTTAACCTCATTCGTGGTGCTTTTCTTTTGTTAGTAGCATCCGCGTCTCTTTTTGCTTACAACCAAGCGCAACAAGGTAATGACTGGCGACCAATTGTTACCCAAGTTGCCTTAGCTTTTGCCATTGTAATTGCCATTGACGTAATAACTTTCCTCTTCATTGGCAATGGCGGTGGCGGAGGTGGAGCTTAGGGAAGAGGGGAATGCGAGAGTGGGAGAGGAGGAGAGGGGGAGAAGTTTGAAAACTTGCGACAACCAGATAAAAACTAGAGGGCTTCAACATCTAACATATACTCACCCAATTGAATAGAAATGAGGAATTATGTAACTGCAATCTACCTGACAATTCAAACAGCTTGCTGTTTACTGCACACATCTAATCTCCCACTTTTTCGTTCACTGACTCTTAGTATTGAATTGGTTTTCTGTTCATTTGAAGCTCTAATTTCTTAACTTCACTTTCTATTATCCCCTCTCCCACTCTCCCAATCACCCTCTCCCACTCTTCCCCTGTCCCTCCCTCTTCCCCAAACCTCTACCTCAAGTTTAAACCCGTTTAAATTATGCTCAAAGACCCAGATAAAGACTTTATTTCAGTCAATAAAATTATTGGCAAACAAGCCAGCATCGGTATTATTCCAGCGGAACAGCTAATTCCCTGGATGCTAATCACCGTAATTTCCTACATCCTCACCAACGGCTTACTCAGCTTAGGAATGCCTTGGTTTTTCACCACTACTTTCTGGCTAATTGTAAGCTGGTGGCTCCTGACAGGTAACAAACCTCACCTTTTTGTAGACAGGTTTAGACCTCCGCCGGGGAACGAGTGGTACAACGGCAATCTTTTATACCTTTCTCCCCTTCCCGAACACCGACCAAACCCGATTCGCCACCGAATCAGCGATTCACAAGTGCGAGTCAAACTTAAACCAAAACTTGCTCCCAATCAACAAGGAGGTAACAGCCGACTTATGCCCTTCCAAAACTACCAAAACCTCCTGTGTTTAGTGACTATCAAAAAGGATAGTCGAGAAGTTTCTGGTTACTTACTGAATGAAGGCAGTCAATATCAAATTGTATTCGGATTCGAGACGGCTGGCTTTCACAACATCCTGTACCGCCATGAAGTAAACAATGCAGCTACCGCCTTAGAAGAAGGACTAAAAGACATTCCCCCAGGCGAAAAAATGACCTTTCACACCGGCTGCTACAGCAGCGATTGCCTTCGCCAGCAACAGTTAACTGAATTGGCTGACAACTGTCACCTCAAACCCATTTCTGTACTTGTTCGTAACGAACAGAAACGCATTCAAGAACTCAACTTAGCAGGCTCCCGACAAATGTGGAACCAAACTATTTTCTGCACTTGGACATTCAACGCTCAATCTGGCTCCAAATCCAACGACCCTCTGAGCAAATTCATCAATGGAATTGTCAACACAGCCAACAGCATCGCCGCACAATTTACAGGCAACGAGCGCATCTACTCTGAACGCTTTTACAAACAACTGCTGCTCGATGCTTTCGAGCAAGGCTACATCCGGTGGGAACTCTTGCTAAACACCAAAATCGGACTGGAAATTCAACCCATGAATGCCCAAGCATTGTGGGGATGGCTGTGGCAAAAATTCAACAGCGCACCCGTACCCCCTATCCCCCAACTTCTCACCTTAAAAGAAACCGCGTCCGACTACAAACTAACCGAAACCATCAACAGTCACAAACACGCCTGCACCATTTTAATTGAAGGTATGAGCGGCCGTTCGAGCTGCCCAGAACACAGAAAAGCTAGCTCACGCATTTTGCTTCCCGGCAGAAACGCAGAATGCGGCGTGCTAACAATGGAAGAGGGCCCCGGCGGCTGGCTCAATACCAGAGAGCAATTGCAATGGCTCTGGAAAATTATGAGCAACAGCTACGTCCGCGATACTGAAGCCGTTGTCGAAATTAGCGCCGCTCCCAACTTTATTATTCAAGACAACTTAGCAAGGCAAGCTAAACAATCTAAAAGTGCCAAAAAACGCGCTTTAGAAAAAGGTCAAGGTCGCGATGTAGGAGCAGAAGTCAAACAGGAAGAATCCTTTGAAGCCCAGAAAAAAATGTACAAAGGTGCAAGAGCAATTCACGCTGCTGTCACCTTCTTAGTCTACCGACCAACGCCGGAGCAACTAACACACGCTTGCCAAATGCTCTCCCACAGCTTCGGCTCTGCCAAGGTATTAATAGAGCGCAACATTGCTTGGCAACTGTGGCTAGAAATTTTGCCTATTACTGTAAGCTGGCTGTTGCACAGCAGTTCGCTAATTAACGAACGCCGCCTCACCTTAGACACCGAAACTGTCCCCGGTATTTTGCCCTTAACTGCTGTAAGGGACATCGACTCAAAAGGAGTTGAATTCATCACCAAAGGCGGCAAACCCGTGTACGTTGACCTCATGCACAACCAAACTAGCCGCGCCGTTATTACAGGTGAATCTGGTTGCGGTAAAAGCGTTGTAGGATGGCGATTTGCGGTCGATGCTTTAGCCGCTAATATCCCAGTAGTCGGTATGGACATCTCAGCAGGAAGCGGCAGCACCTTTGAGACAGCAGTAAAACTGTTAGGAGACGAAGGTGCTTACTACGACATCACCTCCGGCAGCTCGAATCTACTCGAAATACCCGATTTGAGGCGTTTTGATCGAGAAGAGCGATCGCGCCGACTAGACCAATGGAAAGAGTTTATCAGAAAAGCGCTGACTATTATCAGCATGGGCAAAGTCCGCGACCCAAAATTAGCGCAACGAGTCGATGCCATTTTGCTGCTAACTCTGAAAAAATTTCTGGAAGACCAAGACATTATCGAGCGCTACAATACGGCATTTGAAAAAGGCTGGAAATCGACCGCGTGGCAAGAAATGCCAACCCTCAAAAACCTCCTCAAATTCTGCACAAAAGAGCAACTAAACCTACAAAACTTTACAGACTTCGACCGCATTGCCATCAACCAAATTATCACTCAATGCAACGCATTACTAGCCTCACCTTTAGGGAAAGCAATTGGCAGACCGAGTACATTTTCACCCGAACCCGCTGTTAAGTTTTTTGCCCTTAGCGGTCTGGGCAACGAACAAGACCAATACCTGATGGCAATTAACGCCCACGCTGCTTGCATCCGCAACGCACTTTCTCACCCTAAAAGCCTATTTATCGGAGACGAACTTTCGATTTTGTTTAAGAAAGACGGATTTGCTGAAGTAGTAGGCGAACTCTGTGCAGTGGGTAGAAAGAATGGCATTTCAGTGCTCTTGCTAGCCCAAGATATCGATAGTATTTGCGATTGTAGTGCGGGAACTATGATTATGCAAAACATGGTGTATCGAATTACCGGAAGATTGACATCAAACGGAGCCACTTCTTGGATCAAGCGTTTGGGATATCCGGCTGAAATTATTAGCCAAAATGCCACAGAAGCTTTCCTTCCCAGAGCTGCCGACCTTTATTCCAATTGGCTAATTGAAAAAGGAGGTCGTTTCTGGCAAAGCCGATACTATCCAGGCGAAATGATATTAGCAAGTGTGGCTAACAATCAAGCTGAATTGATGGCTCGCGCCCGAGTGATGGCTCAATATCCCAATACGTTAAAAGGGCAACTGCTAGCACTCAAACAATTTGCCTCTGAATATGTACAAGCCGTTAAAGAAGGGCGTTCATTAACCAATATTGGCAAGAATGCAGTCACTGATATCAATGGACACAAATCCCCTCAAGACCTTATTGCTAGCTAGAACGTTTGGGGGATTGTGAGTTAATTTTTGCCATATAAATTCTGTAGGAATTGGTTGAATTAAAGTGATGACAATTCTTGCTCAAACCTGATTAATGAAACTAGCTATAGCAATCAGAGCGAAGATTTCTGAACATTTTTTTTGAACCACAAAGGGCAGAGAGGACACAGAGTATGAAAAGAGAGAAAAAAAAGGGGTTTATAACTGATTAATCAGTGCTGTTCTTAAATCCAAATAGGAGCAATAATTGCCTTTCCCTTATCGCTCCTTAACTCAATTACTAATTACCACTCCTCAAATCACTGCACGCATAACGGAGAAAAACCGATGAAATCACCGAAATTTCTTGTCAAACTTGCCCTCGGGATTCCTGCAATTTGGCTGAGCTTAATACTAAATTCTGTTGAAGCAAAAGCTCAAACCTCTGACAGCAATCCGACTGCAACACAGCTTCCCACCTCAAACAATCCTAACAGCAGCACTTTCAGCCGCTCCAGCTTCACAGTTCCCAATCAACAAATAGAAAGCCAAATCCAACAATCAGCTAATAACTTCTTGAGCAACCCGAAAGAAATAGGAGGTATAGAAAACACAATTAGCGGCATAACAGGCGAAATTTCAGATACCATCTCCACCATCTCCGACAGCATCTCAGGCATCTGGGACAATTTGTTAAACAAAGTCGAAAAATTTAGCAGTGAAATAGAGTCAACCCTCTCTTCATTCCTGGGAGAATTGAAAGTTCCAGACCTAAAAGAAGCAGTTAAAAGCATAATGGACGGCAACACCTCCGAAAGTGAAGGGACAAAACTATCCGCTGCTTTAGAGAAGAGACCGCAAGATTCTTACAGCCTCAAAGAGAACATCGCAGAACTCGCAGAAAGAGAAAGTGCTGTTAGTGAAGCCAATAAAGCCACTCTCAGTAAAGAGGCTCAACAAAAGCAAGCTCAGATGAAAGAAATTGTCCAGCAAAACGTAGAGCAAACTAATCGCGAGAGCCAAAATTCAATGGAATTGGGTGCTGATTCAGAAGGTCAAGATGTCACCCAGAACATTATGAGAAATATATCTCAACAAAGTGCGATCGCAGCTAAACAAGCAGCCTTATCAGCAGAAAATCAAAGTGCCTTAGTTATGCAGGGCCAGCAAGCTCAAATCGATCGCAGTTTTGCCAACATTCTCAACGCTCAACAAGCTGAAGAACTCAACGAAATTAACACAGCCCAGAGACGGCAGGATGCTGCGGCTGCTACCGCTTCTTCTACTCAAGCCGGACTGTTTCAAATGCCGGGAGGCATCACCCTGGGGGCAAGCGAAGACTGAAATTACAACAAGGAGACACCGCGATGCTAATACAATTTATTGCCCAAACTAGCACAGCAGGACAAGCCCTAGATACTCTATCTGATGCCATAGAAGTCTCTCAAAAAACCATCGAATCCTGGAATTTAGTTTGGTTTAACACCTTCAATACTCAAGAATCTTCTCTCTGGATTGCCTTAGTTAAGCTCGGACTAATTCTGGCGGGAATATCTGTTACTTACCTCGCTGTCACCAGTGGCAAAGAAATCATCGAAAAACAGTCTTGGTCAGAGCTAGTAGCCATGTTTATCTGGCCGCTTGTGATTGTAGTATTTCTCAGCAACAACGGTAAAGTCTTAGCTGAAAGCGTCAAATTCATCAAAGCTGTAGGCAGCACTCAAGTTCAAGAAATTATGAAGATTCAAGTCGGAGAAATGACCTTCAGAACGGCCCTGAGCGACGTTAACCTTACCAGTGCTGGCAAAGAAGAGATTGAAAAACTCTACAGCGAATGTCAGGGCAAAGTTGGAGCAGCTTTAGTGGAATGCTGGAACAGCAAAAAACAACCCGCTCAACAAATACTTCAGGCAGCCGAACAGCAAAATGGAAGACCTCTCAAAAGCTTGCAGCGATTTGTCGAAAACTTAGGCAATGTTGCCAATCTTCAGGATATAGGAAATGGCGATTTTGCAGGACAAGTTTTTAGGTCTACTGTCTTGCCCATCATTCGCTTAATTCTTAGATCAGTACAGTGGGCATTTGTCAATATTTTAGAAGCAGCATTGTTGCTAACAGCTCTATTCGGGCCTCTGGCAATGGGCTTGTCGCTACTCCCGCTGCAAGGAAAACCAATCTGGGCTTGGCTAATAGGATTTATGTCCTTATTTGGAGTGCAATTGGGCTACAACATCGTCGTTGGCTTAGTCGCTGTAGTGATTGTCAAATCCGATGCAGAGTTAGTTACAGATATCGCCTTTTTATTCTTTTTAGCTGTGTTTTCTCCCATTCTTGCCGTGTTAATTGCCAAGGGTGGAGGGACTGCTTTGTACAGTGCGATCGCCAATAGCACCAAACAGCTTACAGATATTGCCAGTAATGCGATCGGCGTTATTGCCGGAAAACTGATCTAGGGGAAGGGGAAGGAAGCATAGATTTTCGCTTTTTTGAGTAGAATCAAAACTAGCACTAATTAGTAGCGATAAAAGCTAATAATAACTTGTTTGTCCTCCCTCTCTCCACCCTCCCCCACTCTCCAACTCTCCCTCTCCCTTCCCCTTCCCCCTCCAATAAAACCATGAAATTTCCACAATCCCAACCCTTACTCCCTGAATCTAAAAACACCTTAGCCTTGTGCTTTGTCCTGCTAACAAGCTTTGTTTTCCTCCTGACAATTGCTGTTTTAGTGAATACAGTCAGTTTGAGAGCCTTATCTCAAAGAAAAGTTACCTTTGTCCAGTTAAAAGACGGAACCGCAGCCCGAATTGCAGAACAAGATGAACTGTACAGAGAGCCAAAAATCATCCAAACTTTCGTATCCAGTTGGGTCAATTTAACCTGGGCTTGGTCAGGCAAAATTCCTGGCACAAATGACCCCGACCCCGGCATTAAAGTTAAAGGCAGTGCCAAAGTTCCTACAACTGCTTGGATGGGCTCCTTGATGATGGAATCAGAGTTTGGTAAAGCTTCTCTTGTTGAACTTGCCAAACTCGTTCCCAACACCATCTATTCAGGAAAAACCCGCTCTGGAGTCTATATCTCTCACATCTCAGAACCCAGAGAAATAAAAAGAGGAGTTTGGGAAATAGATGTAATTGCTACTCGCGTAGTGCTAGAGCAAGGCATTGGAGAAAGCCGAGAACAGTTTAATCGAACTTTCACCGTCAAAGCCGTAGAAATTCCCAAATCCCCTCTCAAAGAAAACGCTAATGAATTAGAGAAGACTATTCACTCTTTGAGAGCAGCCGGATTAGAAATTTCCCGAATAGTCGAATTCAAACCATAGAAGAGGAAAGAGACATGGAGAGGGGACGAACCGGCAAGTCGGTAAATTTAAAAACCTTCCGTAAAAACTAAATAAATTAAACATTTAGTATGTTCCATCCCTTTGCTTGAAGTATTCTAGTTTTTCTTTTTCTTGTACGGTTAAACAACACATTCAATTCATCATAAAGCCATGACTAACCAAACAAATATATCAACCCACAATTCAATTAATACCATTCCTGATAATAGTAAGTTCACCACTACAGCCAATATGAATCATGCAAGTGCATCAAGTGAATCTACCCTAAACAATGATGACGGCAACATCAATTTCCCTATTTCCCCTTCTCCAAATCCTTCCCCTTCTGACGATGACATTGACGAGAACTTCATTGCTAACTTTGACCCCAATGCACCCCTAACACTTGAAACTCAATATCAACTCGCTCAAGATGAGGAAATACCACTGCCGCCGCCTGTTTCCGAAAGAGGCGTTCCTAGAGCAGTGACAATGCTGCTGTTGACTGGGGGAATACTATTGCTAGGACTGCTGATTTGGCAATTTATCAAGCCTAAATCACCTCGCGAACCTATCGCACAATCAACACCAAAAGAAAGCTCTTCTCCCACCATTAAAGATGAAAAACCGGAGTTGCTGGCTAAATTAGCTTACCAAGACCAACAAAAACTGTTAGCCTCAAAACCGCAAAAAACCGCAAAACCCAAAACAGAACCGTCGCCCAAACCGTCAAGAGCCCCGCGAACTCCGCGAACTCCGCGTCTAGTCGCTACCCGGAGCTCCGCACCGCCACCTACTCCTCTACGCGAACCCCTACCCGCACCCAGAACAGTAGTGCGGACGGTAACACTACCCGCACCCATACCTCAAAGAGTACCCTCAAGAACACCTGCACCGGGCCCCATACTCAAACCGTTAGTACCCCCACCTTTAATTCCAACTCCAAGAGAAGAAAAAATCGACCCGTTTGAGCGGTGGAACCAACTCGCCCAACTCGGACAAATCAGGGGGAATTTTGACCCTAACCGAATAGCGAATGCCGTGAGTGCAACACCAAGCACTCCAGCGACAACAAGTGCTACCGCCGCCGCTAGTACGAACCCAACTCCAACAAGTGAATTCCTAACAGTCAATATCGGCAACCAAAAGTTGCAACCCTCATACGTTTCTTTGGAACAAATCCCACAAGAATTTTATAACCGCCCAAATAACGCCACCGGGGAAAGGCTACACCCGGAGTTTCCCGCAGGAGAGGACAGCCTCGAAACCACTGATAACTCCCAAAACTCGACTAACCAATTAACTCCGGCTGCCCTTTCCCCCCAAACAAGTTCCGATTCTACCGATAACCCAATCGAGACTGCGACTCGACTGAGTGCTCGCCGAACGTCCTTGCCTGATACAGAATTTCAAACCCTTTCCCCAGAAACTGCTCCAGAGGCTTCTGCCTTAACAAATTCCCCAACTCTGGAACAAGTAAACTCCCCAGGGGCAAAAGGCATTCTCAACCGCACGCCCCAAAGTTCCTCAACCTCCCAAACAGCTCAGGTTCCCCTTGGAACCACAGCCAACGGCGTAGTTTCGGTTCCCCTGCTGTGGGATGAAGGCTCAGGCAAACAGCTTTACGACAAATTTGCCGTCACCCTCACAGCCGACTTCACGGCAACTGACGGCTCTATTGCTTTTCGGAAGGGCACGGTTATCATTGCCAAAGCCAGCACCGTCAGCAAGACCAATCGCATGGTACAAGCTACTGCTGTGGCGCTCGTCTACTCTGATAGAAACGGTCAGATTAAACAGCAGCCCATTCCAGAAGGCGCAATTTTGATTGCAGGAGAGGGCGGACAGCCGCTGATTGCTTCAGGCTACTTCGACCCAGGTTCCGATGTTGCCGGACAGGATATCCTCACCGCAGTGCTGTCGGGAGTTGGACGAGTCGGTCAAGTGTTCGCAGAGCCTAAAGTCAGGAGCTCTAGCAGTATTAGCGGTAGGTTTGGGAGCAGTACAACCACCGTTGAAAGTCGAGACCCCCAAATTTGGTCAGCCGTCCTCGATGGCTTCTTCAGCCCCTTAGCAAAACGGATGGAAAGCCGCTCAGATAGAGCAACTGAAGAACTTTTAAACCGCCCCAATGTAGCTGTGGTTAATAAAGGAACCCCGGTTTCTATTACTGTTAACAGCTTTCTCAACATTTACCGATAACCGAGCCGTCGTTCAGGGCGAGTGGGGAGTAGGGAGTGGGTGGTTTTACTCAGCCCGCTCAGGAGTGTAATCAATGCACGATATCAAATCCGTTACCATCGGAATTCTAAAGTTGAGGTCAATGATTCTCCATCATTCCCCACTCCCCATTCCCATCATTCCGGTGCAACCAAAATTGAATAGCTTTCTCAATATCTGCCGATAACAATTATGAATGCTACAATGCTTTTCCCAAGAATTAAAATTCTCAGTTTGTCAATCCTTGCAGCAGTGTTCGCTGCTGCGAGCTACCCCGACTGTGCTTTTTCTCAATCAAGAGTAACAGGCTATCAAACTGTAGGTCGAGATATTGCCGTCAATAGTGCGATCGATATTTTAGTCTATCCCGGCCGCGCAAGTGCGATCGACTTCAGCTCAACCGACGAAGCTCTCGCCTACGTTTTAATTGCCGACCCCTCAAAAATAGTTTTCAGCACCGACGCACAGTTGGCAAGTGGCAAAGCCAAAACTGTTTTCTTGCGTCCCATTCAAGCACTCAATTTTCCGGGAGCTACCACAGCTATTATCACCAACCTCTCAATCAAAACTGTGGATTCAAAAGGGAAACAGCGACTTTACAACTTCAACATCGTTCCCGCCAACAAAAAACCAGAACACCTAGGAATTCGCATCGCTCCCCTAACTCCGAGAAGGGAGCCGACTGTGAACGTTGATAGAGGTCGCGCCCCCGCAGCATCAGATGTCGAAAAAGGATTGCTGATTGCCATTCAAAAAGGCTACACAGCAGCCAACGACCCAGTAGTCTACAGCGTGCGACAATTTTTAGCTTTAGTAAGAAATGAGAATCTATCGGCGGCCGATGCTGCTGCACGAGCCGGAGTAGACTTGTCTGTGATTGTCGAGCTAGCCAAAATAGCTTTTGAATCAAACTACCGCTCACACATACCTACTCATATCTAACCAATATTAGACAGAGTTAGGCAAGTCCATTCGTTCCGGGGTCAACCACAGAGAGGGATAAAGGGCAATCCATCAATTTAAAATCTCAAACCTCAAATCTCAACTTGTTCCAATTACCAATTACCAATTACCCATTACCCATTACCAGTCTAGAGCGGCTTTAAGTACGCAACTTGGGTTAGTTGAGATGCAAATCCTCTCCTCAATACTGCCAAGCGGGAGCCAGTGTCGCTAACCGCTCGCTCTGAGAACTTATGGCTTTTGACTGATTCAGATTGGTTTGAGGCTGCACTATTAATAGGAATTAGTCAAACAGCATAACGAGACCGAGCGGGGATGGTGAGTGAGAAGAGGAGAACTCTTCTACTTCTGGTGTTACTCCCCTCTGAAGAAGAACGTTTTTTTCCTCATTCCCCACTCCCTTTTTTTAACCAATGTTCAGCCCAAAAAGCTCAGTTCAAAAAAAGTCTGCCCTCCCGCTGCGCGTTGTGCTTACAGTCCCCAACGCTCTCCTGATTTCGACTTTACTATGTCTGACCGGATGGCTTTCTTTTCAAACAGGGCGGCAGACAATGAATGACTTAGTTGCACAGCTATTGGGAGAAGCAACGAGCCGCATCTCTGACCGCCTTGACAGCTACTTAAAAGAACGGGTTGGGGTTGGGAAAGGAGAAGGGAATTATAATAAAATGCAAACTGGTTCGGTGAACCAACTTCGCCCAAGTCAAACAGCCGGAGTCACAATCAAACCAAATGGGAAAAGAAATGGGTCAGACTCTCCAAAAACAATATTGCCTCAACAAAAAACAAATCCTGCTTTTCCCACCCCAACCTCAACATTCAACTTGCACGATTTCCACATCAGCCCTAACTGTCAAGCCTTTATCTTAGACCGTTCGGGACATTTAGTTGCTCGGAACGAGGTAACTGAACCAAAACCGTCTATTTCTGTTGACTCCCTCCCAGCAGCGAGTTCGCACCCAAGCTCTGCAACAACAAATAATCCAGCTTTCCACAGAGTATTTGCTTAAACATTATGGCAGCCTCGCTGCTATTAACAGCAGCCAAAATCTTAACTTTACTGCCAGCAACTCACTATACTTACTGCAAGTCAGACCTTTTGAAAACTCGAATGGCTTAAATTGGCTGATTGTGGCAGTTGTACCCGAAACCGACTTCACGGGCAAAGTTCAGGCCAATACTCGCAACACTATTTTGCTCGTGCTGCTGGCTTTGGTTCTTTCTATCTGCCTTTTGCTGTCTATTTCCCTAAGAATAGAACAGCGGCTGCTGCGGTTAATTTCGGCAACAGAAGCGATAGCTGGTGGCGACTTCGACTCAACAGTTTCAGGTAGCGGCGTTGCCGAACTCGAAGCCCTAGCCCGTGCTTTCGAGCGCATGAATTGCCAGTTAAAAGCATCTCGCCAGCGGTTAAAAGAATATTCTGGCGATTTAAAGCGGCAAGTTGCACAGAAAACGAAGGAACTAAAGCAAGCTAAAATTGCAGCCGAAAGTGCCAATCGCGCTAAAAGTACCTTTCTGGCTAATATGAGCCACGAATTGAGAACGCCTCTGAATGCGATTATCGGCTTTGCCCACCTCCTTGTCAACTCTAAAAAAACTGCACCGGAACAGCAGTCGAGTTTAGATATTATCAATCGCAGTGGCGAGCATTTGTTGAAACTAATCAACGATATTTTGTCGCTGTCTAAGATTGAAGCTGGTCAAATTACCCTCGAATCAAATGCTTTTGACCTGTACAGTTTGCTCAATGACATAGAAGGGATGTTCCAACTCAAAACTCAATCTAAAGGGTTGCAACTTGTTTTTGAACGCAGTTCAGATGTACCGCAATACGTCCGAACTGATGAAAGCAAGCTGCGCCAAGTTTTGATTAATCTGTTGGGTAATGCTGTTAAATTTGCTGAGACGGGTAGGGTGAAGCTGACTGTAAAATGCCTTCAGTTGCTGGCAAAAAAACCGCTATCCAAATTTTTTCTCCAATTCTCTGTGAAGGATACAGGCCCAGGCATTGCGCCTGACGAGGTTAGCCGTTTGTTCAAGCCGTTCGTGCAAGCTTCTGCTGGCAGGAAATCGCAAACGGGAACGGGTTTGGGATTGCCAATCAGTAACTCTTTTGTGAAGCTGATGGGTGGTGAGATTAAGGTCAAAAGTTCTGTGGGGAAAGGAACGGTTTTTAGTTTTTACATTAAAGTCAGTCATGCAACTGAGAGCGAAATTTATGACAGACAGCCGCAAAAACGAGTGAAGGGGTTGGCACCCAACCAACAAAATTATCGCATTCTGGTAGCGGACGATGAGTCGGCAAATCGGTTGCTGTTAACTCAGATATTGAAGTCGGCTGGTTTTGTTGTGCGGTTTGCGGATAACGGAATTGAGGCTGTTAAGTTGTGGCGAAAGTACAAGCCGCATTTAATTTGGATGGATTTGAGGATGCCTGTTTTAGACGGTTTTCAAGCTGCTCAAAAAATTCGAGCTCTGCCTGACGGTTCTAACACTAAGATTATTGCTTTGAGCGCTAATGCTTTTGTTAAAACTCAGGAACTCGCCATGTCGAAAGGCTTCGATGACTTTGTTGCCAAACCGTTCCGAGAGGCAGTAATTTTCGAGAAGATGGCGCTTCATTTGGGAGTTCGCTATATCTATGAAGAGGAGTCGTCTAGGAAGTCCGAACAGGATGAGCCTGTTGTGCAACTGACTTCTGAGTCGCTGTCTGTGTTGCCGAGGGAGTCGATTGAGAAGCTTTATAAAGCAGCCGCTTGTGGAGACGAGCAAGCGGTAAGGCTGTTGATTGAGCGAATTCCGCTGTCGCAGAAGCAAATTGCTGTGGCTCTGACTAAATTAGTTGACAATATGAGCTTAGATATTATCAGCGATTTGACTCAACACTAGCTTTAAATGCTAACTGCGATCGCAGTTAGAAAAGGCGGTTCTCAAAGTTATTTCAAAGATTAGCCTAGAATAAGCCGCAGTCCACTAATATTGTTTAATCAACACGTTTTAGAGCGTGCTTAAAAATAGATGAGCAAAATTATTGCGCTGTTCAACCAGTCAGGCGGTGTCTCCAAAACCAGTTTGACAATGAATTTAGGCTACCATTTGGCGAAGCGGAAGCAAAAAGTCTTGTTAGTAGATATGGACCCCCAAGCCTCACTTACCACCTTCATGGGCTTGGAGCCATCTGAGTTACAGGAGACTGTCTACGAGTCCATTATGAACGGTTCTGACGCGGCGCTCCGCAAAAACCTTCACAACATGGACTTGCTCCCTTCTAATATTAATTTGAGCGGAGCAGAGCTGGAACTGGTAATGGCTGACATGAGAGATTGTCGGCTAAAAGAAGTCATTGACCCCCTGAGCTCGAACTATGACTTCATATTGATAGACTGCCCTCCCTCGCTCGGCATCCTATCCTATATCAGTCTAGTTGCCTCCACTCACGTCTTAATTCCAATTCAGACTGAATATAAAGCTCTCAAAGGAACCGAATTGCTGTTGCAAACCATTGCTCGCGTCAGAAAACGCGCTAATCGGAAATTGCAGATTGCTGGAGTGATTCCGACGCTGTACGATACCCGTACTGTACAGGCCTTTCAAAGTTTGCAGTCAATTACTACTTCTCTGGAGAAGATTGGTGCGATTTACCCCCCTGTGCCTCGGACTGTGGCTTTTGCCGATGCGTCACAGCAACACGTACCTCTGGCCGTGTACAATCCAAAACATCTAGCCGTCGCCGTACTCGATACTATTGCACAAGGACTCTTAGCTCTGGCATGAATCAAAAGCGCGACAGTCAGCCTTATCAAATCAAAGGAGTTGAGGCTCTATTAGGAACCAGCGACAGTGCAGATGCCGCATCCGAATTTGTCTCAATACACAAAATTGTCTTGCCCCAGCAGCAGCCGCGCCGCTATTTCGATCCGACAGCTATGCAAGAACTGGTGGAGTCAGTCAAGCAGCTAGGGATTCTGCAACCGCTCCTGGTACGCCCCATAGATGGCAACAAGTACGAATTGGTAGCGGGAGAACGGCGCTATCGAGCCGCGTCGTCGTTAGGCTTGACTGAAGTTCCTGTCGTGATTCGGGAACTGACAGACACAGAGGCTCTGCAAATTGCACTGCTGGAGAACTTGCAGCGGGAAGATTTGAATGCGATTGAGGAAACCGAGGGGATTCTGCAATTGCTGGCAATGAAATTAAACTCTACCTCTTCGTCAGTTATTGCTTTGCTCGGAGCGGCCGCGCACCCGGAACGCACGGGTGTGGATAACGTTATCCACAGCTCGGACTGGCAAATAGTAATCGATATATTTGCACTCGTTGGGAAGTACACTCCAGAGAGCTTCCGAACCAATCGCCTCCCCTTGCTGAACCTGCCGGATGATGTGATTGGAGCGCTGCGGAAAGGACGGATTGAGTATACCAAAGCCAGAGCGATCGCCCGAGTTAAGGATAGCTCAGATCGCTCCCAATTACTAGAGGAGGCGATCGCTCTCGACCTCTCTCTGACCCAAATCAAACAGCGCATTGCCGATTTAAAAGCGAAAAATACGGGGGAGGCGACGGCACCGGATCGATCGCTTTTAAATCGTGTAGATGCAGCTTTGCAGCGAGTGAAAAAGTCTAAAGTTTGGGATGACCCCAAAAAGCAAAAGAAACTAGAGAAGCTGTTAGCTGAACTGGAAGCATTGGTGGGTGAGGGATTGGAAAATTGAAGCTGATTTTAACTAACTCGCGGGAAGTCCCGCGCTCTATCTGAAAGATGAGCGTCGGGTTAGCACAAGGTAGGGGTCATTCATGAACCCTACCGGACTTTGTGTTCTAACCGACGAAAGCGGTTGCTATATTTGTCAACTGCGAGTACGGCGAAAGAAATAGGTTCTCCAATTTATGTCCGATGAATTCCCCATCATTATTGTCACCCCTCAAGCTTACGAACTCTCTAATCAGGAAGCAATGGGGAGCAAGTATAAGTTTTGGTTTGAACACCCAGAACTCGGCCGCTGTCTGTACAAACAAGCAAGACTTGATTTAGGCGAAGATTGGGCAGAAAAAGTGGCCTCCGAATTGTGCGAATTACTGGGAATTCCTCATGCTAATTATGAACTAGCCGCCACGAGTGAGGGGAATCTCGGTGTAGTCTCTTCTTACTTTTTACCCAACGGTGGCACCCTTGTTCACGGTAACGAACTTCTTACTCCCATCGTGCCAAATTACCCCACCTTTGCAACCTACAACCTGTCACAACATACAATTGATCTAGTGTTGAGAATTATCTCTGATGAATCTGTGAATTTACCTATTGGTTGCACAGTACCCAGTGGCATCCAAAAAGCTGTAGAAGTGTTTGTCGGCTATCTCATGTTAGATGCGTGGATAGGCAATGGCGATCGCCACCACGAAAACTGGGGTGTTGTCCGAAATAAGGCAGTGCCTACTACATCCGAAACAACACACCTAGCACCCACTGCATCCGAAACAGTAAATCTAGCGTCCACTACATCCAAAACAGCACACCTAGCACCCAGTTACGATCATGCTTCCAGTCTGGGGCGCGACCTCTCAGATGAACAAAGGCAAAAACGCTCAGTAGAGGCTTATGCTAACAAATGTTTCTCGGCATTTTATGGCAGCGTTGATGATAAAAAGCCTCTCAAAACAATTGATGTATTTGACAGCGCTGCACGTCGATTTCCGAATGCAGCGCATATATGGCTTGAGCGACTTGAAAGTATCTCAAAGGCGAATCTACTAAATATTTTTAATCGAATTCCTAACACTCGTATCTCACCGATTGCAGCCGAGTTTGCCCAAAAAATTCTTGAATTCAATCAACACAGACTGCTTAACTTGAGGAAAACGCTACCGTGAAAACACACTCAACGCTTTTTTTGGCTTGGCAAGACCCAAATAGCCGCTCCTGGTTTCCCATTGGCCGGCTAACATTTGACGGAACCAACTACCAATTTACCTACACGCAAGGCGTTTTAGAAGCTCAACAAAAGTGCGGTTTTGAACCCTTGCCCTCGTTTCCGCGCTTAGGTGAAGTATATACATCAACCTACTTATTTTCCGTATTTGCTAATCGGTTGATGCCGAAAAATCGCCCCGATTACTCAAGTTTCATTCAGTGGCTAAATCTGACTCAAAATGAAAGCGATCCAGTTGCCATGTTAGCTCGCAGCGGTGGGCGGCGAGAAACAGATACTCTAACTGTTTTTCTCATTCCTGAACCAGATTCAGAAGGGCGGTATCGCCTTCACTTTTTCTTGCATGGGTTGCGGTACTTGCCACAATGTGCGATTGAGCGAATTAACTGTTTAGAACCTGGAGAAAAGTTGTGGTTGGCTCACGAATTTCAAAATCATTATGATTCTAAAGCATTGACTTTAAATACAGAAGACCACCATATTGTCGGGTATTGTCCGCGATATTTGAATAGTGAGATTTTTGAAGTTCTATTGAGGAATCCCAGTTTGGTAGAGGTGCGCGTAGAGCAAGTCAATCTACCGCCGACACCACTCCAGTTTCGCCTGCTGTGTAATATAACTGCTCAAGACTCTAATGAATTTTGCCCCTTTTCAAGTTATGAATATCAGCCGCTCAGCAGCTCTTGGGTTTAATAACTGCATCTAAATAACTAGACAATACTGTATATAACTCGACAAAACATTTGGTATAATGGCTCTATGTCTAGCTTGTAACCGAAAAAGTAGCAACGCAGGCGTTGCGTAACGGTTAGAACGAGAGCACCGCCCGAAGATGTCTTTCATGAAATCGACTTGTACCATTGCTCAAGTAGCTGATCAGTTATGAGAATTAGTTTGAAAACCGAGCTCAAGCTGAATAACTATCAAAAAACTCAACTGGCAAAACACGCCGGAGTCGCTCGTCATGCTTGGAACTGGGGCTTAAACTTATGTAAAAGTATACTCGACTACAATATTGAGCATCCGGAAGCAAAGCTCAAATTCCCCAGTGCGATCGACTTACATAAATTATTAGTCAAATGGGTCAAATCCGAGCATGATTGGTACTATGAAGTATCCAAAACTAGCCCACAGTATGCGCTCAAGCACCTATCAGCAGCCTTTACAGATTTCTTCAAAAAGAAAACAATTAGAGGTAAACCAGTAGGATTTCCCAGATTTAAGCGAAAAGGTCAACAAGATAGCTTCACATTAGAAGGAACAATCAAGATTGACCATCGAAAGATTCAACTACCCAAAATAGGACTACTGAAAACCTATGAAGATCTACCAACCGGATTAACTCCCAAGACAGCAATAATTAGTCGAACTGCCCAGCGCTGGTTTGTATCATTCAGCTATGAAATCGATGCCTAGCCAACTGATAAACAAAGAGCGGTTGTGGGAGTCGATTTAGGCATCAAAACCCTAGCCACTTTAAGCAGTGGCGAAACTTTCGCCAATCCTCAACCGTACCGCACAGCAGAACGCCAGCTCAAACGACTCCAAAAGGCAGCTAGTCGCAAGGTAATTGGATCAAACAATCGGCAAAAAGCTAACCAGAAACTGGCTAAACAACACGCAAAAGTTGCTAACATTCGCTCATATACTCTCAATAAATTAACAACTCACTTGGCTAAAAACCACGGACAAGTAGTGATTGAGGACTTGAATGTATCGGGGCTGATGGCTAATCACAAACTGGCTAAGTCAATCTCCGATTTAGGTATGTATGAATTTCGCCGTCAGCTCACTTATAAATGTAAGTTGTATGGCAGTAAATTAATTACTGTAAATCGGTTTTATCCCAGCTCTAAAACTTGCTCTTGCTGTGGACATATTCAAGAAATGCCGCTCAAAGAACGTGTGTTTAACTGCTCGGGGTGCAGCATCAGCATCGATCGCGATCTGAATGCCGCACTGAATCTCGAACATCAAGCTTTTATACTAGCTTAAAAGTATACCGGGTGCAGCTTGCGCCTGGAAGCCTGCACTCGTGTTAACCGCTCCCATGCCCTCGTTGACGCAGGAAGTAGACTTCAATCTAGCTTGTCTAGATTTGTGTAGGTTCTATCGAGCGGTACTGGAAAACCCCCGCAACTTCGAGTTAGACTCCTCTTGCCAAAGTTGAGCCAAACATTCATCACCGCAAGTCGCTCAGGAGCCTTTTCGCAATCCGGCCTGCTCGATCAGCGCTTTCTTCCCCAATCCGGTCTCACCGGAGTGCTACTGATGTTGACTCCCGCTTCCACGATCCATTCGTAGCAGGCTTGACCCTCAAAGAAGTTGACTAATCACAAGTTAGCTAAATCGATCGCCGATTGTGGATTTCATGAATTCAGACGGCAATTAGAATATAAGTGCAAGAAGTTAGGATCTCAACTAACGGTAATTAGTCGTTGGTATCCAAGTTCTAAAACTTGTTCTAGTTATGGAAATATTCAAAATATGCCGCTTAAAAAACGCACGTATGATTGTTGTTCTTGCGGGATATCTATCGACCGCGATCTGAATGCTAGCGTCAATATATCGAGGTTGGCTTAACCTTGAATGCACGCCCGTGGGATAGCCGCTCCGATGCTCCCTGTGAAACGAGAAGTAATGACTAGACTTGTTTAGGATTTATGTAGCAGGATAGCTCTTGGGTGCCCAAAAGCCCCTGCAAAGATCGGGATTTACTCAGTTGCAGTTCTTTGCCCCACAATGTCCGACCTCTTTGCTATATGAGGGCGTTGGTTGCTGACCCTGCTGTTGCTTGAGATGAGGGTAAAAGGAGAGTCGGATAGCGATTTTGTAAACCAGTTTCGTAGGTGCTTGGGTTTAAAGTGTACTCTAGTGGGGACTTACGGCGTAATAGTTAAAAATCTGGCTTTGGGAAAAAATCTGTGCGACCTAAAAATAACGGCAAAAAGCTAGTCTCATTGGTATCGTTTCTAGTCTCGCTGTTCATCCCTTCTTTTATGAGTGCAGTTGGATTATTTCTCAGCCTCTGGGTCATCGTACCAGCGCCCACACTGTCCCTGTTTCCTTTGGCAGTGGGAGCGCCAGAAATTAGCCCTTGGCTTGTGGGTATTAATGCGATCGCCCTTTTGCTAACCATCTTCAGACGACAACAAGGCTGGCTCTACAACACATCCGTTCTGAAAAACTTACCCAGAGCTACCCAAATCTAGACTTAACTGGAGATGAGTAATTTTGGTGTTAACTTCCTGTTTCACCGTAGCGACAACATGGCTATTGTCGGGTTTGTCTACTCCGCAGGCTGACGCGGTGGAACTCACCGCCATATCCGAACGTTCTGGGACAAAAATACCTTCAAACCAACGTTCTATGTTTCTCGCCGCATTCAAATCTCTGTCTTGAACATTGCCACAATCAGGACAGACGTAGACACGATTCTTTAAGGGCATTTTCTGTCGATGTTTGATGCAGTGGGAGCAAATCTGCGAACTAGGAAATAATCTATCTACGACTGTTAGTTTAGATGAAAACTTAATCGTTTTGTATTCTAATTGCCGCTTAAATTCGTACATCCCACAATCAGAAATCGCTCCGGCTAATTTGTGATTCTTCAAAAACGCTTTAATATTCAAGTCCTCAATCTTAATCTCGCTGTGGTTTTTGGCAAGATAATTAGTCAGCTTGTGTATGGCGTCTTTTCGGATATTTGCTACTTTAGCATGAAGTTTGCTCAGTTTCTTAATCGCTTTAGCACGATTCTTGGAGCCTTTGACTTTACGACTTACCGAACGCTGTTTTCCCTTGAGCTTTCTGCTCATCCGTCGGTAAGCTTTGGGATTGGCAAAGACTTTGCCGTCGGAGCAGACAGCAAGTTCTTTAATCCCGATATCAACACCAACAACCGGACGACTTGTTGCAACTTCTGGCAATTCAACTTCGTATTTAATGGCAATAAACCACCTATTGGCGGTGCGACTAATTACGCAATTGTGAACTGCTGTCAGCGGCAATGGTTCGGCAAGTTTTACCCATCCAATAGATGGCAATTTGACTCGCTTGCCATCGTTATTAATTCCTGGCTTGGCTTTGGTTCCTGATTCTAGGTAAAAGGAATCTTTTTGTCCCTTTTTCTTGAATCTAGGTTGCTTAGATATTTTTTTGAAACATCTGTCCCAGGCTTGACGCAAGTCTCCTAATGCTTTTTGTGGGACATTTTTATTGGTTTCATAGTACCAGTTATTTGCTGATTTTACTTCGGCAACCAACCGTTTGTGCAAGTCAATGGCTGATGGTATTTTGAGTGTTTTGTCGAATTCGCGTTGTTTGAGAAAATCTTGAATCAGGGCGTTCCCCCAGTTGTAACTATGTCTGGCAACGCCTGATGCTTTTTTGAAAGCTGTAATTTGTTTATTATTCGGGATTAATGCAGTGAAGAAACTTAAAAGCATTGATTCGACCTTTCAATGTGTAGTACAAGTAAATTAACCTACATATACAGGTGGTGTCAATGCCTTTTCAGAAACACAATACATACGGCGCTCTCAAACGACTTGCGCGACCAACAGACAAGGCGGTTATTGCGTTTAGGGGGTATGAAGGACAGAAAGAGAAACTCAAAGCTATCCCTGATTGGCAAGAAAGGCTGAGATTGTTTGTCGATCAATTAATTGAGGAAGATGGACAAACTGGGTAGTTTTGGGTAGACATGGGTAGAAATTAACTTTCAGTCCACATCCCTGGTTTGTAGCCTGCTTGCCCTGATCCTCAGCCTAATCCCCCTGCTACAGTTCCCCGCAGCCAATGCACGGATGGCGGCAGAAGTCCAAGCAGTTTTAGGGACAAACTATTTAGCAGCCGTTCCTCAAGTTGAACAGGCCGGGCGACGACAACAACCGTTTATCCTAGCAGATGCCTTCCGGGGAATTCCCCTGCGGGAAGTTCGCATTTCTGAAGGCATTGTATTTGCCAACCCCGATGGAGTGAAATTGCAACTAAACGTTTACCGGCCGATGCAAATTGGTAGATATCCGGCGATCGTCATCCTCTACGGAGGAGCTTGGCAAAGAGGCAGTCCAAATAGCAATGAGGAATTTAGCCGCTACATGGCAGCGAGGGGCTATTGCGTAGTAGCTATTGATTACCGCCACGCTCCCCAGTATCGGTTTCCAGCTCAGTTGGAGGACGTAGAAGCCGCTCTGTCGTATATCAAAACTCATGCCAATGAGTGGGAAATTGATATTAACAGAATTGCTCTGATGGGAAGGTCAGCCGGTGCCCATTTAGCATCACTTTATGCTTATCGTTCAACTACAGTTCCAGTTCGGGCAGTAGTGAATTACTACGGGCCAAATAACCTGCTCCGGGGATATTATGACCCACCTTTTCCCGACCCCCTAAACGTCCGAGCCATTCTGCGTGACTTTCTGGGAGGAACCCCCGACCAATTAAGAGAGCTTTACCTTGAAGCTTCTCCCATCAATTATGTTAAACCCAACCTTCCCCCTTCTCTACTGGTTTATGCAGGTCGCGACCATATAGTTGAAGCCAAGTTTGGACGCTCTCTCTACGAACAATTACGAGCGACTGGCAATCGTGCGGTAATGCTCGAAATTCCTTGGGCTGAACACGCCTTTGATGCGGTTTTTAATGGTGTGAGCAATCAACTGGCTTTGTATTACACAGAACGCTTTTTGGCTTGGGCACTGTCTTCTGATTATACCACATCCGGGTCAGCTACCCCCTTTATGATGGGGAGAAAGAAACTCACTCGAGCAATCGCAGGAGAATCTGCGCGATCGTTATTTTTCCCTCAGCAGGATTGTCAGCTTCCGGCTCTTCGGCAACAAGCCTTGACTTCCGGCTCATAAAATATGCAAAAAAGTCATAATTTCAGTTGCGAGAGTGAAAATAACGATCGCAATTATGAAGTTACCCGCCTCGAAAAATTATTAGTTATACTGTGGTGACAATTTCTGACGACGACCACAAATGATAAAACGACCTCAAAAAAGAGCTTTTGGGGGCGCTCGACTGCTTGCGAGCGATCGCCCTCAATATCTCAAAGCGGTTCTATACTGGGCTTTTTTCTTGTTGGTGCAAAGATTCGGCTTCTTCACGAAGTTGGGCAAGCGCTTCTTCGGATAAGTTTTCAAGCAAAGAATTTAGCTGCTTTTTATTACCATTTTCGGGGCGGCTGGTGGCGAGAGATTGTGTCGGCATCAAGCGAGGATTCGCGCTGTAAAAAATCTTCAAATAGCTGAAAAAATGTATCAAGCGCTTGGGATTCATCTTCTGAATAAAAAAGGATAATTCGCGCCCAAGATTGAGTAGATGGCTGGTTAAATTGCTTTTCTATCCAGTCTTGAAATTCGGCAATTTCTTGTTCCTGTTCAGTAACAGGAATTGCTAGTTGGCGATAGGCACAAGTGTAACCATCTAAAAAAGCTTGCAGACTAAAGATAGAACGCTTGCCTAGATAAAGGGCGGGTCTAGTTTTGATTTTATCTAAAAGCTGATAAAAATTGTTGTCTGCCGTAATTGGAGGTGTAGCTTGAGGATTTTTCCAGGCATATTCTTTGAGGGAGGGGGGTTCTGAGGGTTTTTCTCCTTGGTTAAATTCTGCAAGTAGTTCAAAAAAGTAATTGAATGCTTCTCTGTCATTGATGCAGAAAAGTTGAATGATGTTTGCCCAAGAGTTGACGGTTTTGATTTTTAATTTTTGCTGAATCCAAGGTTGAAAGTCTCGATAAAATTTTTGTTCCTCTAAAGTGATTGTGATGCCTAAATCTCGCTTTGCTATTTTGTAGCCATTTAAAAATACGAACAGGTGAGGTAGAGAAGTTTGCCTTAAATATTGGGCTGGTTGATTTTTTATTTGTGCTAGAGTTTCATAGAGTTGACTCATTTGATTGACCTTAATTTTGGTTAAAAGTTGTACTATCAAATTCTGTAATAATGAATTCTTCGCTAATGGATTGAAAGTCGTTTAGCCAATCTTCGCGAGTTATTCCTGTAAATGATAAATTATCGAAAACTAACCCTTGAACTTCGATGCCATAATGCTGTCCGTTAAGAGTGATCGATTCTGTTATGCCTTGACTTTCTAAACGCTGACTTAGGATATAGTCTTCCTCGTCATATTTAGTTTTAATTCTCAGGATTATTCCTTTAATGTCTCTAGTTTCTAACCATTCTACAACAGCTTGAACGGCTTCGTCGCATTGGTAGAGGCGAAATTGACTGACAATTTTGCTGACTTCTCGATAAATGTCTTCATTTGTCAGGCTTTCGGGGGGTTCGCTGTTTTCTGAACCCATTTAAAATAATCTCCTTGAGCCGACATCAGTAATTAATACTTTAGGTATATCTGATGTCTTTTTCACAAAAGCTCTTGATAAACCTTTGGACAAAATTAGCTTATGCTTACCAGAATTAAGCATTGAGTGTCAAGGCTTGGAATACTGTTTGCCTGGTGATCTTTATGGTTTAGGAGGAATGCTGGAAGCGATTGACCAAATGAAACAAGGTCTCGTAGAACGTGCTTACCGTTTTAGTAGGGTCTGTAAATTAACTGAAATTGCTTTGGATTTTGCCAAAAGATATGGATGCCCAGTCTTCTCTTCTCATGGAGGTGGCTATAAACTGCTGGTAACAGTGTCAGCAGCAACCGCTCATGTCAGGACTTTAGCAACCTATGTTTAAGGTTCTGCTGCTCTGCTATTTCTGCTAACATTGCTCAAGCGATCGCCTGCTTTTGATGCACCACCGACTTAAACACTTTGAACTGAGGCGAAAATTTGGTCAGCAGATTCAGCACTTCATCTTTCAATATTGAATATAACTAAATTGTTTACTGTGCGTAATCCCTTCACCGCCCTCCGGCTCCTCAATTAAATCTAAACTTAGCTGCTAGGCGGGAAGCCCCGCGCTCTACCTGTACAAGGAGTGAGCGTCGGGATGAAAGCCGGGTCAATCGATGGGGTTCAATACCCCGGAGATTGACAATTTTTTCAGCAACTCACGAATGACATCATTCTGCGTTCGCCCAGCTAACTAACAATATTTCTGCAATGATCTTTTTCCCTGTCTGGCAATCTGATACTGATTTGATTCATGACAGCAATTTGGTAGCAATATGCTAGAATTATACAATGAGACTAGCATACCAATACAAGCTACTGACCACATCTGAGCAAAAAGCCGAACTGAACCGTTGGCTAGATATGCTTCGCCATCAATACAACTGGCTGTTGCAAGATAGATTTGATTGGTGGGAACGGAATCGTTGCGATATCAATGCTTGTCCATTGATATGTCACTTACCATCCTTGCGCGCTCATCCCGATTATTACAGTCAAAAACGCAGTCTTGTGCAACTGAAGAAAGATAGACCCTGGTACAAAGACCTATATTCTCAGGTATTACAAAACTGCGTAGACCGAGTTAAGCTTGCTTTTGACAGATTTATTAAAGGGGATTGTAACGGCAATCGTTCTGGAAAACCTCGTTTCAAGGGCAAAGGACGTTATCGGTCGTTTACCTACACCCAAATGGATATGGATTGCCTTAAGGGTAATAGAATTACCTTGCCTAAGTTTGGCGATGTTAAGTTGATTCTGCATAGGCTAATTCCTGATGGTTTTGACGTAAAAACAGCAATAATTTCCAAGAAAGCTGATGGGTGGTACGTGACGCTGACTATACAAAGCCATGCGGTGCCAGATATAGCTATTGATATTATCCCAACCTGGGAAAACAGCATTGGCATCGATCTGGGTCTAGAAAAGTTTCTTGCAGATTCCGAGAAAGAATTTGAACCAATACCGCAGCATTTCAGGAAATCGGAAGAAAAACTTGCTCTTTTACAACGCAAGGCTGCTGCTCGAAAGAAAAAAAGCAGAGCGAAAAATAGGCAGTACCGCAAAGTTGCTCGTTTGCACCAAAAGGTTGCAAGACAACGCAAACAGTTTCATTTTGAGACTGCCAAAAAGCTTCTCAACAAAGCTGATGTTGTTTTTGTTGAGGCTCTCAAAGTCAAGAATATGTCCAGACGCGCTAAACCCAAGCAAGACGAAACTGGAAAGTTTCTTCCTAATCGGCAATCAGCAAAGTCTGGACTGAATAAAAGCATTGCTGATGCAGGGTGGAGTCAATTCAATGAAATACTGAGCTTCAAGGCCCAAAGAGCTGGCTGCTTGGTGATCGAGGTTGACCCACGTGGAACTTCTCAGCATTGCTCAGAATGTTTGAACCGCGTCCCAAAAGAACTGCGCGACCGTTGGCATAGCTGCCCACACTGCGGTCTAGAATTGGATAGGGACACGAATTCGGCAATACTAATTAAAAAAGTGGGGCTGGGTGTCTCCCTCACTATAAAACGCTCTAAGAGGACTTCCTCTGAGAGAAGCCCGCGCTGTACCGCCTAGCGGTCAACGTCGGGAGTACATCACCGCACCAAACTAGCCAGCAGCACCGACGCTTCTCGCTGCAAGCTCTGGCGATTATCATCGTAGCAATTAAGGACGTTCGAGCTGGTATGGCGGCTCAACTTCTGCGCCATTCGCGTATTGCCGTTGCTTGCATCTAACAGAGTCGTAATTGCAGCGTGGCGTATTCTGTGCGGGCTGATTCTTTTAGGAATTCCCGCAGCGGAGCAAGTTGAGAAAACAAGCTTGTAAATAGCGTACCCGCTCAACCTCAACCCGTATTCCCGCTTTGTCAAAGCGATAAATAAAGGCTCTTGGGGCATTGCAGCTCCCCGCACGCTCAGCCAATCAGAAATCGCATCTGCCGTCGCGCTGTGCAAGTCAATTAACTGCGCTTGAGTTCCCCTACCTTTGCCGTAAATGTTCAGAGTTCGGGCTAGCGGGTCAAAGTCGCCAATATTGGCTCCGCTGATTTCCCCCCGGCGCAGCGCATTGTCCCACAGCAGCCGGAGAACTGCATAGTCGCGCTTTCCCTGGGGCGTACTCCGGTCAAGAATGGACAACACCGACTGCATCGCCGCCACATTCTCAGAAGCAACTCGGCCAAACCCTGTAGTATCCCGGTAAGGAACCACCTTCTCTCCTTCAACATCTACCAAACTCCACTCGCACTCGCCCACCTTGCGAGCAAAATTCACCAAACTTTTGATAGCCGCCAGCCGCCGATTAATCGTCGCTTCCTTGAGTCCCTTGTCAATTAGTTTGGCTTTATACTTGAGAACCACCGCGACAGCGGCGAAGCGGTTCAGCCGTAGGAACTCGCGCACTAATGCCGGGTGCGGTTCCTGCTCCGTCATTGTCGTAAAGAAATCGTACAAGTCTTTCTCATAAGCACGCCTAGTGTTGACAGAGCGCTTGGCGGATAACAGCTCTGCCACTAGGTCGCGCGTCGAAGCTATTTCTCCAAAGGAATTAGTAGCGTGTTCTAAGTCCATAGTCGGCCTCATAATGTGCCTTTCCAGACCAGATTACCTGAATCTGGGGTGCAAAAAGATGGATAATTTACAGTCCGTTCGGCGAGCGTACTAATGATGAGCGGCGGGCTCCAAAACCTTGCAGGTGCAGTGGCGCTCGCTGCAATTGAGTGAACGAGCATAAATTTTGATGGTCAGACAATTAAAGCTGCCTCTTAGGGAAGTTCTGCCGCTAGCGCCGCCCCCTCTCTCTCTCAAGAGGGCAACAGCACCTTTTCAACCTTTACAGACAACATGAAGTTGCCCGTTCACCGCTGGTGCGAGATGAGCGTGCGGGTTTCTCGGCCTCTTGGGTCGAAACCGTTATTGCTAAAGCCTTGGAACGGGGGAGTGCGACTGTCTTCGATCCATTTGCCGGTGCGGGGACGACGCTGCTTGCTGCTGAGAAAATGGGGGTTGAATGTTTGGGAGTAGAAGCTCATCCCTTCGTTGCTAGGATTGCTTCAGCCAAGTTGTTATATCAAACTGACCCCGCTCTTTATTTAGAGCATATAAGAAAGGTCAAAATACGTGCCGAAAATTTGTCGGGCTGTGTAGATAATTATCCGGCTCTGATTCGTTCTTGTTTTAGCGATCGCTCCCTTGAAGGCTTAAGTCGATTGTGGCAGGCTTGGAAACAATGAGCTGACGATTCTCCTCAATCCGAGTTGGTATGGCTGACAATTATAGCCATTCTCTGCCATGTTTCCTGCGTTGGAACTGCCCCTTGGCAGTACATCTTACCTAACAAAAAATAAAAAATCTGTATTGTAGCCGATGTCAGCTTTTGAGCTAATGGTTCAAACCCAGGTTCAAGACATGAGAATTGCAGGAAAAACAGCAGCTAATACGGGTGCATCTCATTTTTGCAAATATATTCGTAGGGGCGAAGCATTTCGGTAGTA